>JGI24696J40584_12961644_pt1 | contig 27519 bp, 32 predicted proteins | sample TergutCo191P4_FD_40584 | JGI IMG/M metagenome (IMG submission 40584)
CTTTGGTTGGTTTACGATATTTGGTCATTACTCCTCCTTTACATGTCCAAATTTATTAATCATTTTATCATTTTGCTTAACCTTTGACAAAAAGTCTTCAACCGAACGCACCCAAACGATATTGTCGCCATATTCGGCCTGGTAAATTACCGCCGGAGTTTCGGTTTCTTCTATCAAACCGACCGCCACGATGCGGTAATGTTGGTCGGGATTTTTGTAATGATAATATTCGCGCCCCATGTCGATTTTCGATTTCGCATCGTCGAGGCGCTGTTTCAATTCCTGTTCAGAAGTGTGGTCGATTTTCATCGTAATTTCTCACGAATTAGTTTTTGCGCTAGGCCCGGGTTGGCCTGACCCTTGCTGGCCTTCATGACTTGGCCGACGAGGAAACCGATAACTTTTTCTTCGCCGTTTTTAAAATCCTCGACCGCTTTGGCGCAGGTTGGGTCGGACAGAACTTCGTCGACGATTGCGGAGATGGCGGATTCGTCAGAAACCTGGAGTAAGTTTTTACTTTCGGCGATTTGATGCGGATCGGCGTCGTGTTTCAACATTTCAACGAAAATTTCTTTTTCGGATGTTGAGGAAATTTCCTTAATCACAAACATTTCGGCTAATTTGATCAAGTTTTTCGCCGTCGGCAAATTCTGCGCATCGTCGCGCGCACCCTCGTTTTCATCTTCGGCCGGCAAGGTGCTGGCGAATAAATTAGCGATCCTTTTCGCCGTTTCGCCGCCCGCTGCGTCCAGAATTTCAGCCAAAAGTTTCGCGATATTTTGATCGCGCAAAATCGTCCGCACCACCGATTCGTCGACGTTTAGCGCAGCGAATTTAGTGCGATATTCCGGCGGCAGGGTTGGCATGTCTTTTTGCATTTTGGCGATATCGTCGTCGGTCAAAACAATCGGCGGAATGTCAGCGTCCGGCATGTAACGATAATCTTGCGCGTTTTCTTTGGAGCGTTGCGACACGGTTTTTTGCGCGTCGTCCAACCAACCGCGCGTTTCCTGGACGACCTTTTCGCCTTTTTCTAAAATCGCAATTTGACGTTGGATTTCGTATTCGGTGGCTTTTTCGACGCTGCGGAATGAATTTAGGTTTTTGATTTCTGTCCTTAACCCTAATTTTTCGCCCGGTTTCGCCACGGAAATGTTGACGTCAAAACGCATGTTGCCGTAATACAAATCGCCGAAAGTCACGCCCGCGAAAGTCATCAAACCGTGCAGTTCTTCGGCATATTCGCGCGCCTCGGCCGCACTGTGAATGTCCGGTTCGGCGACGATTTCAATTAGCGGTGTGCCCGCACGGTTGAGGTCGACCAGACTGTGGTCACCATAATGCGTCAGTTTACCAGCGTCTTCCTCCAAATGCGCATGATGAATACGGACCCGTTCGCCGCTCGGTAAATCGACGTGCCCGCCGATGATAATTGGTTGATACATTTGCGAAATCTGGTAACCTTTCGGCAAATCGGGATAGAAATAATGCTTGCGATCGAAACGCGACTCGTGCGCGATCTCGGCGTCCAGCGCCGCGCCCGCCCGCGCCGCCAATCGCACCGCTTCGTGATTGAGATACGGCAGCATGCCTGGCAACGCATAATCAATCGCGCTGACTTTACTGTTCGGCTCAGCGTCACGCGCATCGTTATCCACCGCGCTAAACAACTTCGTCTTAGTCGCCAATTGGACGTGACATTCAATCCCAATCGTCGGCAAATACCCATTCACCAAATACTTCTCCAACAAATTTTCATCAATCAACGAACCATTTTCGCCGGCGGAACCTAAGCTCATTCTTCACCCCCCTCTTGCTCTATATTAAACACCTTTAGTTCTCCGTTATTCACGACATACTCCAAATAATTCCCACTGGTTGGTCGTCCAGCGTAGTAACTCCAAATTGTTGTGCCAATTCCACCATGCGCAACCAACAAAATATCTTCGCCCCGATATTGTTCACGAATCCGGTCAAGGAATGGAAATATTCGTGCCTCCAGTTCGTAGATAGTTTCGGTTCCGGCAACTTCCGGCGTCGCCACATCCCACAGGCCAAAGTAATTTCCGTCGTTAATTGCGCCTTCGTAACTTCCGAAGTCTCTCTCTCTCTCAACTCGTCAGCAATAACTATTGGTGTTGACGGGTGATACTCTGCTATAATTTCCGTAGTTTGCCTAGCGCGTTTCAGCGGCGAGGTGATAATCGCAGCAAATTTCATTTCTTTCAACTTGTCGCGCAGTTCAGCCGCTTGCTCTTCACCAACATCGTCAAGCTCAATGTCAACACTGCCCATAATCTTGTTTTCCTTATTCCATCTTGTCCTTCCGTGTCTAATAAAGTATTCTGTCATTTTCCGCCCCCTCATAAATCATGTAACAATAAAACCTCGGGTTGCCCTTTCTATAGGAAAATCCGACTTGCGTTTTCTCCATATCGACTTCACCGATCGGCGCAGCAAAAATATCGTCTGAAACATTCAGTCCTCGATCGAGAATTAGTTTTTTAGCCGCGTCATATTCTGAACCAACCAATTTGTGCGCCACGGTTTTGATATTCACCGACCGCGAATGATCCTGATCATAGTTCACAATTGTGATGAAACAACGCGAATCACGTGCTAAGTTTTCCGCGTGAACTGTGCCGAGGCGGTTATCAAACACTAAGCGCCTCTCCCCTGCGTCAAACGCAAACCACCCCAATGGTGTAGCACGCGGTGAACCATCAGCACAAACTGTTGCGAGGGTCATGAATTTGGTGTCATTAAGGACGTCTAGTAAGTTTTTGCTGAATATTTGATCGTCCGTCATATCGCCCCCTCTGTTTTCTTGGCTATTACCATGAAAAAGTTATTGCCATGATTTCCTTCTATGTAATCAAGCTCAACTTCGGAAAAACCGGCTTCGCGAGTTGCCTGTTCTATGTCATCAGCAGACCAATAGCTAAAATATCGCTCTACGCCTAAGTAGTTATCCACCCAACCCTCTCCTTCGCCTTTTTTAACGGAAAACACGAATCGTCCACCCCCACGAAGTGCATCAAAAGTTTTTTTGAGCAATAATTTCACTTCGTCGTGCGAAAAGTGAACTAAAACTGCATGCGCCAAAATATAATCGTAAGTTTTCGGGAATTCATCTGTCATCCAGTTAAATTTAATTGGATCAAGTCCTATGTCTGACAAATGCTCAATAAATGCATCTGGAGCGTCTGAGACTTGAATGTTGTAACCAAGCGAATTAATCATCTTCGCAAAACAACCGTCTCCCGAACCAATTTCAAACATTTTTGCGTTCTTTGGGAGGTTCATAAAACTACGCTTGACCCATTCTACCTCTTGTGGTAATCTATTTTTATTATTTTTTACATAACTTTTCACTGATTCTCGCGTGTAAGTCATAAGGGTTTTTTGGTTATTGTCCAAAATCGTGTTCATATCGCCTCCAACTCCTTCAGAGCTTTCTTGTATGTCGCCAGTACTCGCCGCGCATTGAGTAAACTGATGCTGGTATCGGCTTTATAGGCGATTTGGTTTCGTAATTTATGCGCTGTGCACACCCCACTTAGGCTAGCAAGTCGACCTTTGGACGCTTTCAATCGATCACCCATATCATCACCAGACACGCCCAACTCGCATAGTGCCTGATCCAACAACTTATCCGCCGCTAAAATCGCAAATTGATATGTTGCTGGGTTATTTTTATCGAGACCATTCTCGATTTTCAGCCATTCGGTCCGATATCCTTCCTTGATCAGCACATTGCTCTGCCCCCTGGTCATTATCATAACCGCTATCAACACAGCACCGATCACCACAACACTAATAATAGTTATAATTATCAATGGTGCGTTCATTTTTGCTCCTCATATTTTTTGGCAAAGGATAGCAACTGTGCGTCGTCTTTCATTTGTCCGATGATTTGCACACCGATCGGTAAACCGTTTTCATCTGTCCCGGCTGGTAACGACAACGCCGGCAAACCCGCCATCGATGCTGGCACAGTCATAACATCCGCCATATACATTTTTAGCGGGTCGTCAATATTTTCGCCAATTTTAAACGCCGGCGTTGGCGCAACCGGCGTTACTAGAAAATCATACTTTCTGAATAAATCGTTAAACTCGTTGATTAACAGCGTTCTAGCCTTCTCAGCTTGTAAATAATAAGCATCGAAGAACCCAGCCGACAGCACATATGATCCAATCATGATGCGACGTTTGTTTTCGTCGACGAAACCTTGGTTGCGGCTCATACCATAAACTTCCGCCAAGGTTTTTGCTTTACTATCTCTTAGACCATAGCGAATACCATCATAGCGTGCCAAATTCGAACTAATTTCCGCCGGTGTTACAATATAGTAAATCGGTAAAGCGTATTTCGCCATCGGTAAATCAACTTCGGTGACCGTGTGTCCGTCGTCGCGTAATTTTTTTACAAAGTCATTCACGCGTTCGCGCACCGATTCATCTACGCCTTCGTCCATAAATTCGCGAACTAGGCCGATTTTTTTCGCTCCCTGCCCGTTATTGTTCGTTTCAAAGTAATCTGGAAATACTGTACCATCGCGACCGTCTGGACCGGCCATAATTTCGCAAAGTAGTTCAACGTCGGCAACTGATGCGGCAATTGGGCCAACGACGTCGGTTGAGCTGGCCATGGCGACAACACCGTAGCGGCTGATCATGCCATAGGTTGGTTTGTATCCGACCACCCCGTTGAACGACGCGGGTTGGCGGATTGAGCCGCCAGTATCTGATCCTAATGCAAAAGGAACGATGCCGCGTGCGACCGCGACCGCTGAACCGCCGGACGAACCGCCGGCTACTCGTTCGCCGTCGATGGCGTTTTTGGTTACGCCGAATGCTGAATTTTCGGTTGAACCGCCGTGCGCGAATGCGTCGAGGTTGGTTTTGCCGATGCAAATCGCACCTTCGGATTCTAATCTTTCAATCGCGGTGGCTTGGAGCGGCGCTTTGAAATTTTCCAAAATTTTCGCCGCCGCGGTGGTTTTACTATCGAGAGTTAGAAAATTATCCTTAGCCAAAAACGGTACGCCGGCCAACCGCCCCGTGATTTTCCCAGAATCAACTGCGTCGGCCCGCTGCAGCGCTCTATCATGGATAATTTCCAAAATCGCGTTAGTGTCATCCGTTTCGGCGCGTTTGATCGCCGCTTCGATTTCGGCGCGTGCGGTTGTGGCGCCGGATTTTATTCGGTCAACGATTTTTGAAATTTCGCTCATTTTATCACCTCTTTTATGACATCAATCACTTTCGCTCTGGCCTCATTTTTGAAATTATGATCGGATTCAATTTCGATGATTTTGATCGAATCGTCAAGGACGGAATAATTGTTCTCGCCCAAAACTTCGTCGTTCGTAGCACCAATAATCGTCAGATCAGTCAGGGTATTTAGTTCACCAAGTAGCGTCGGGATTTCCGGTAATTCATCATAATTTTGCCAATAATCGGAACGAATAATCGTGAAACTGCCATCGCGGCGCGGTACGATCGCCGTACCATCATCCTCAATGATGGTACCGGGGTATTTTTCGAAATATTTACGAAGTTTGTTGGTCGCATCACCCATATTTATCGGCGGCGCCAACAGAATCGTCTTGCGCGCGCGGAGTTTCGCGAGACTACTCGCAACCCCACCCTGGGAATGACAAATTAAATCAATGATCGCGGATGGATTATCGCGCCGAGTTTTGTCGAAAACTTCGTTCAGCATCGCAACCTGTCGATCGAACGGTGTCACAATCAACGCGTTCTTCGCCTTATCCACTTCATTATAATCAAACATGATGTGTTCAGCGTCCGGGAAAGTCGCCGCGATATCCGTAAACAGCCCGAGTCCGTCTTTTCTAACACCGAATCCGTGCGAATAAATAATTATGTGATCGCTCATTTATAATACCTTTGGTACTTTCACGGCCGTTTCGGTTCGATTCGGCGCTAATGTTAATAATTCTTCGCGCGGGAGTTGTTCTTCGACCACATCTTCGCGCCAAACATTTTTCAATTCGGTCACCTGGAACGTTGGTTCAACACCGGTAGTATCCAGTTCGCTGAGCTGCTCGATGTGCTTGATAATACCTTCCAAATCAGCAGTCAATTTGGCGAGTTTTTGATCACTCAAGTGAATGTCTGACAACATCGCCAGATGTTTAACAGTGGTTTGGTCAACTTTAACAGGATTTCTCGCACTCATACGCAAACATTCTACTACGAAATGAAAGAAAAGAAAACATTAGTTATACCACATATACTTTGAAAAACAAGTCTAGCATTCACGCGCCATTTTACATATAATTCTTTCGTAAGGTAATAAAAGGAGGATTATGGAGGAGAAATCCGTAAAGTGTAAGAAGATGCCGCAAGAGTTAGTTGCGGGTATTAGCGTAGCTGCGTGGGTATGCGCCGCTCTGATGAGCGCGTACGCTGTGGTATATGCAATTTGGACGCTGAATTATGGTGGCATATTAGGTGGTCGTTTCGCGCATGACGCGCTGTCAATTGGCACGGTGGCGCTGACGCTCGGGTTCATAGCGTTCTTTATGGACAAGAAAATAACAGATAAAGAAATTTTCGGCAAAGTTTGTGGTATCGCCAAAAAAGTTCTGTTCTTTGGAGCGATTATGTATCTCGCGGCGGCACTCGCTACTGCGTTGTATGCATTGTTCGCGATTGGTGCAGACGGTATTTCGCAACAGTCCGTGTGGGTTGACATGTTCTTGCCGAAACTCGGCATCGCGGCAGCGGCAATCGGTCTGAAATTCTTGATCAAGGAAATTTGCTGTGGCACGACTAAAATTAAAATCATGCCGTTTGTGTTCTACGCGATTTTCGCAGTGGCCGGCTTGGCAATCCTGCTATCCATCATCTCGACGTTCGTCGGTTTGTATGGCAACGGCGGCGGCTGCACTGGCATTCATTGCTATCTATAATAAACCAGAAAACCAAAATACCCGCGCAAGCGTTTCGGCACTTGCGCGGGTTGTAGTTTGGTTTCTGTTTCTGACTTACCTTACGTTATCGACGCTTGGTAAATCGACTCAATCGACTCATCTAACGCTTTGTGGAACTCGTCGTTAGTTTGATTTACATTCAGGCCTTCGGTCAACGCACGGCTGAAACTGGCGATAAGTCCCATATTGAGAGCTAATTGTCGAACTGATTCTTCGTGGCTATAGCCGCCAGATAGCGCTGCGACACGCAGTACCGATGGGTGTTCGGTCAGCTCGCGGTACAAATTGTCTTTGTTGGGCGGAGTTAGTTTTAGCATCACTGGTGTAGCTGGATCAATTTTTTCTAACCGCTCCAGTAAACCTTGTTTTAGCGCAATTTCAATGTCAGCCTTGTCGGGAGCATTGATGTCTACTTCTGGCTCGAGAATCGGCACTAAGCCGGCAACCAATACTTGACGAGCCAACTCGAATTGCTGATCTAGCACCGCGGCAATGCCGTCTGGATTGTTGGCTTTAATTACTGAGCGTTCTTTGGTACCGAAAAATCCTCGGTCTTCAGCCCATGCAAGTGTTTGATTTAAGTCTGGAATTGACTTCATTAATTGCACACCGTTAGTCTCTTCTTCTAAACCATTGTCGATTTTCAAGAATGATACAATGCCCTTATCCCATAGGTACTTAACAGGGTCCTCGCCATCAAATTGTCGATCAGCGGTCTGTCTGAACAAAATCGTGCCCAAAACGCGTTCGTCTGTAAATGCAGGATCAGTCACGATGCGCTCGCGCATTTCATGAATATGGTCGAACATCTGGTCTTGATTTGTATACTCCGACTCGGAAATACCATACCTTTTTAGTGCACCTGGTGTACTGCCACCACTCTGATCAAGTGCAGCAATGAAACCGAGATTATATTTCACCGTCGCGAGTTGTTGATTTCTTCGTTCTTGTTTTTTGATAAGATCTAATTCCGCTACTTCCATCCTCACACTCCTCTCGCATTAATGTTGCTCTTGCAACACCAAAGTACTCTCTCTCTCTCTCTTTGTCAACTGTTGTAAGTTATACAACTATCGTGGTTGTTGAGTTGGGTTGGATTGGAGTGATTTTATTTAGAGAGTTTATCGCGGATTTCGGCAATCGTATCACGCAGATCTGCGGCTTTCTCGAATTCGAGGTTGGCGGCGGCGAGGTCCATTTTGGCGGTTAGGTCGTCGATTAGATCTTGGTATTCTTCGCGCGGGATTTTGTTCAGATTGAGTTTTGGTTTATCGTCCTTCATCGGGATGATAGCGCGGAGACCTTCGTCGATAGCTTTGGCGATGGATTGGGGCGTAATGTTGTGGTCGCGGTTGTACTTTTCCTGAATCTCGCGACGACGATTCGTTTTGTCGATCGCGCGACGCATCGAATCGGTCATGTTGTCGGCGTACATAATCACCGTACCGTCGATGTGGCGGGCGGCGCGACCGATGGTTTGGATCAGCGCTTGTTCGCTGCGCAGAAAACCCTCTTTGTCAGCGTCAATGATCGCCACGAGCGAAACTTCGGGCAGATCGAGTCCTTCGCGGAGCAGGTTAATTCCGACCAAAACGTCGTAAACGCCGGTGCGCAAATCGCGCAGAATGTCACTGCGTTCCAGCGTGTCGACATCGCTGTGGATGTACGCGACCTTGATATCGAGCTCTTGGAGAAAGGCGGTTAAATCCTCGGCCATGCGTTTGGTTAAGGTTGTGATCAGTACGCGCTGACTTTTCGCCACACGATCGCGAATTTCGGCGATGACGTCATCGACCTGATGTTCGGATGGACGAACTTCGATTTTTGGATCAAGGAGTCCGGTTGGGCGAATAACTTGTTCGGCCGGCGTCGGACTTTTGACGAGTTCGTACTCGGCCGGTGTGGCGCTAACGAAAATTATTTGATTGATGTGATTTTCAAATTCAGCAAAAGTTAAGGGGCGATTATCCAGCGCGCTCGGCAGACGAAAACCGTAATCAACCAGAGTTTCTTTGCGCGCGCGATCGCCGTTATACATGCCGCGAACCTGCGGAATCGTCATGTGACTTTCGTCGATAAACATCAAAAAATCGTCCGGGAAATAATCCAGTAGCGTCGCCGGTTGTTCGCCCGGTTCGCGTTCGGTCAAATAACGCGAATAATTTTCGATTCCTTTGACAAAACCGGTTTGTTCCAACATTTCCAAATCGAATTTCGTGCGTTGACCCAAACGTTGCGCTTCGAGGTATTTCTGATTCTTTTCAAAATAATTTAAACGTTCGTCGAACTCTTCCTTTATTTTAGAAATCGCTACTTTTAAACGCTCCTGCGGCGTAACATAGTGACTGGTCGGAAAGATCTTGATCGTATCAGGACGGCCCAAAATTTCGCCGGTTAACGGATCGATTTCCAAAATTCGCTCGATTTGATCATCGAAAAACTCGATGCGATAAGCCGTTTCGCGCCCGGCCGGCAGGATGTCGATGGTGTCGCCGCGCACCCGAAACGTGCCACGCGCGAAATCCATATCGTTTCGATGATATTGAATGTCGTTTAAATGGCGGATGAATTTGTCCTGTTTGTACTTTTGATTTTTGGTCGCGGTAATGGACATTTCGGCATAATCGCCCGGCGATCCGATGCCGTAAATGCATGACACCGACGCCACAATAATCGTGTCCCGCCGCGACAGTAGCGCCGCGGTCGCCGCATGCCGCAAACGGTCGATTTCGTCGTTGATGCGACTGTCCTTTTCGATATAGGTGTCCGACGACGCGATGTAGGCCTCGGGTTGATAATAATCGAAATAGGAAACGAAATAGTGCACTTCGTTCTCGGGGAAAAATTGTTTAAATTCCGAAAAAAGTTGCGCCGCCAATGTTTTGTTATGCGCCAAAACCAGCGTTGGTTTCTGCGTCTGGGCGACGATATTCGCCATGGTAAAAGTTTTTCCCGATCCCGTCACCCCCAGCAACGTTTGAAATTTTTCGCCATCGTTCAAACCCCTCGCGAGTTGCGAAATCGCCGCCGGTTGATCTCCAGTGGGTTTGAATTTGGTATGAAGGTGAAATTTTTGACTCATATCGACTATTATATCACATTTCTATATTGACTTTTTGTCATAAGTGTGATATAATGAGAAGATATGGACGTGTATATGAACTTGCTTAAGCTAGTAATTCGCTGGTCGTACGTCGATTTTCATCTCGTGAAGGTCGGAATAGTCGTCAAGTATGCCAGTTTTCGCACCAATTTTTTGCACTACTGCGTCGCTGTTAGCAGCGCCATAAATCAGAGCTTTTTTTAGGCCGAGTCCGCGCGCATAACCGAGCACGAACGCTGATCCGAAACTATCGCCTGCGCCCGTGCGATCGATCACGTGCGATTTTGGATTATATAATCCGGTAGTGGCAAATGACGTTTTGTCAATAGCTGCTACGCCTGCTGTACCATCTGTGCCGACCACGACTGGGCAGTAACTGTGGGCGCGACGAATCAATTCTTCCAAGTTTTCGCCAGTAAAACATTGACCCAACTCTTCACGATTCGCCACTAAAATCTCGACATCCGATAGCAACGCGCGCAACTTTTTCGGATCAGCCAGCTCACCTTTACCGGGGTTGAAAGCAATTTTAATGTTACGTTTCTTAGCATCATAAAACAGTTTGTCGAGGATCTCAAAATTACCGTTCAAGGTCGTTACATACATCCAATCAAAGTTCTGATCGATTTGTGTCAAGTCAAAGTTACTCGTTTTGAAATGCGTACTAGCGCCACGATAAGTCAAAATCGTCCGTTCACCCCCCGGCGCGAGCAGTAGCACTGAGTAACCGGTATGATAATTATCAACAATCGACAAACCAACAGTGTTAATTCCTTCATCGTCCAGCATTTTCATGACTGCCATGCCAGCCGGATCGCGACTGATTTGACCCATAAAAGCAACATTCTCACCGGCCCGTGCAAAGGTCGCCGCTGCATTGGTCGCACCACCGCCCGTTGAAAAATTGATCGTGTTAACGTTAACTTTGGCGCCGAGCGGAATTTCGAAAAAGCACTCCTCGGGATTCTCGCAAACTGGTATAAAATCCGGACTGTGGCTAAGAAAGACATCCTGGATCGCCGCGCCGACACAGAGGAAAGTTAGGGGTTTTTGTGATTTTGTCATCAAAGTACCGCCTTGCCATCTGAACCAAACGCTTTGATTTTGGATTCGACGACTTTTTGCACCGCAGCGCGGACTTTGCCCATTAATTTCACCACAGCGAATTGGTCGGGGTTTTCTTCTAACACTTCTTCCAACGTCGTGCGATATGCGATCCGCATGTCGCTGTTGATGTTGACTTTGCTAACGCCGATTTGGGTCGCGCTCTCGAAATAATGCAAAGGTGTGCCGCTGCCGCCGTGCAGACTGATATTGCATTTAATCGCTCGCCGGATTTCTTCTAATAAGTCCAGATCGAGTTTTTTTGGCACCGGATATTTACCGTGCAAATTGCCAACCGCCGCCGCGAAAGTATCAATGCCGGTTTCAGCCACGAACTTCGCCGCGCCCTCGGGCGTCGAGAAAGTTTTGCGAATTTCTTCGTAGTCGATTTTTTCTTCGTGCAGGTTCGAGCTGCCGCCGAAATAATGTGGTTCACTCTCGACCAGCGCGCCGGTGAATTTGGCGTATTCGACGACTTCGCGGGTCTGGTTGATGATTTCTTCGTCGCTGGCGTTGTGGTCGGCCTGGCTGATGTCGATGTGGATGAATTCGAAACCAGCGTCGATGGCGCGTTTGCAACCTTCGACGGTCGGACTGTGGTCGAGGTTAATGTACATTTCGACGCCCAATTCAGCGCGATAATTGTCCACCAAGTCGCGCATGTTTTCGATGCCCATGGCCTGGATTTCGTCGTTACTACATTCAACTAACACCGGCGAATTTAAGTTTTTCGCCGCCGCCGCGACGGCCCTCAGCGTTTCCTGATCACCGACGTTGAACGCGCCAACCGCGAAATGTTGCGCCCGCGCTCGTTGCATCAAATGCCGCGCCCTGAGTGTCCGTTCTCTGATTTCTCGTATTGTCATTAGTTACCTTTCTGGTTATGTGTTATGTATATATTTTACAATTTTTAAGCATTACTGAAAACCCCTTGACGGACGTAAATGGATATGATACAGTACCAAAATGACTAAATATGCTAATAACTGCACAAGGGGGGGGGTTGGGGCTTTTGATACAGTAATAGGCTCAAGGGCACCATCCGAACAACAACTTCAAGTATTGGGGTTAATCTGCCTGCGTTGCTCTAGCGATTGTGATTACAGGGTTGAAAACGATGGAGATAATAGACTCCCCGATACATATAGCTTAGGTGGAGCTAACAACCCGATCTACCACCCTCGTGAAACTGATGGTATAAGAGGTGCAAGAGGGCCAAACTTTCCAGGCGCTTTCATGCAGTCTCGCGTGCACGCACCTAGCGGTAAAAGTCCAGCAGGCGACTAGTTTTGCAAGAACGGTTCTTACAAAAGATATATTATTTCAGGAGTTCGGTTGCTATCTTTATGATATTTTCCGTCGTCAAACCATAATGTTCGAGGAGTTCGGCCGCTGTGCCGGATTGGCCGAATTGGTCGTCCACGCCGATGCGACGAAATTTCTTTGCAGGGTCGTTCCTTGCAAAGGTGTTGTTTTCGATTAGGAGCTCTGCGATCGCCGAACCAAAACCGCCGGCGATTTGATGTTCTTCGATCGTGATGATGTGGCCGGTTTTCTGCGCCGAGGTCAAAATTGTGTCAGCATCGAGCGGTTTGATGGTCGGAACGTGGATGATTTCAGCGCTGATATTCTGGCTCAGGAGTTCTTCGGCCGCCGCGAGCGCCAAGGCGGTCATTGTGCCGGTTGCGAAAATCGACACATCGCGACCCTCGCGCAAAACGTATGCTTTTCCGATTTCGAACGGTGCATCCGCATCGGAAAAAATCGGAGATTTTTCGCGTGTTAATCGGATATAATTCGGTCGTTCGTCCGCCGCACAGGCAAGCGCGACTTTTTCGGCCTCGATGGCGTCGCCGGGCGCGATAACGACCATGTTCGGCATGACGCGCATCAATGCGATGTCTTCTAACATCTGGTGAGTGGCGCCGTCCGGCCCAACATTGAGGCCAGCGTGACTGCCGATGATCTTGACCGGTTGGTTGTTAAGGGCGATAGTCGTGCGGATTTGCTCCCAGTTCCGCCCGGGCGAAAACGCCGCGTAACTACCGGCGAACGGGATGAATCCGACGTGCGCCATGCCGCTGGCGATCGTGACTAGATTTTGTTCCGCGATGCCGACCTCGACGAAGCGTTCGGGGAATTTCTCGGCGAACAAATGCATTTGAACCGATTCCACCAAATCCGCCGCGAGGGCCACGACGCGTTTGCCTTTCTCGCCCGCCGCGACCAATCCGCGGCCGAAACCTGCGCGGGTGCTGTCTAATTCTGCCACTGCGTTCCTCCGAACTTGCTGATTTCTTCTGCGCGCCAATTGGTAAAGTTTTCTAAAATAAATTTCGAAGTTTCTCGTGAATTTGCAACTGTTTCATCGTCAGATAATGCGCTCATTTCTGCTAAATCAAGCCAATGAAACTCACGCGATTCTCCTTCGTCTGGTTCGCCATTTGGTAATTCTGTCGTTAGGAAAGCGTAGTCTAGAGTGTCGTGAAAATGATTTTCGCTGCCATATCTATGCGATTGAACTGTAATCGGAATCGGCCAATAAGTGGCGTTGGAATTGGGGTTTTGCTCCAAATTCGGCGCGCTCTGTAAAACTTTTAATTGATTAATTTCATACCCAGTTTCTTCGCAGATCTCACGAAGAACAGCATGCCACGGGGTTTCATCCAGTTCCATGTGCCCACCAACACACATTAGTTTGTTCAGTTTTTTGTGACGATTTAGAAGGATTTTCGACTTTCCATCCTCAATATGCACGATAAACATGTTAACCGTTATGTCGTGTTGTCCAGGTTCAGCATGAATATGTGCCATTTTTATCCTTCCTCAGATCGTATTCATTAATTTCGGTATTTTGAAATTCGATTTTATCACCAGATTGATTAGCTATTTTGGAAACCGCCCACATTATTCCGCCACTTGTTGCGACAACGATGTTATGGAATTCAACCGGCATCAATTGCAGATTATCCAGGAATGCCCGGGCGCGGGCCACCAGATTGTCGGTTTCTATACCGTGGGATTCGCAAAAATCTCGATCACTGTTTGAGATTTTTTGAAAGTTGTCGTCAGTCCACGGCCTTGATTCCATGTCACCATGCCAACGTTCGTACAGTAACCAATCCGTGAAAACCGGCAGTTTCGGATCAAGCTGATCGCGGATGATGAGCGCCGTCTGGTCAACACGTCGTAGACCACTAGTAAAAATTGCGTCGATGTTTCGACCACGCAATTCTTGACCGACAGCGACAGCTTGTGATTTACCCTGCTCTGTTAACTCGGGATCAGAAGCCCAGCCCGAGATCAAGTCATCTTGATTCATAGTTGACTGACCGTGTCGAACGAAATAGAGTTTCATAAATCCCTCGCCTCCAACATTCGCAGGGCGCGTTTGGCTTCTTCAGCATTCGGCGCTTTGCCGTGCCATTTGTAATCGTCCTCCATAAAATCTACACCTTTGCCCGGGGTGGTATAGGCCAAAATCACCGACGGACGCTCGGTTTCGGCGCGGGCCAACGCGCAGGCGTCGATGATACTCTCGACGTTGTTACCGTCGATTTGTTGAACGTGCCAACCAAAAGCGCGGAATTTATCGTCCAGCGGTTCGAGCGGCATAACGTCTTCGGTCGTGCCGTCGATTTGGATGTGATTACGATCGACGATGGCGATCATGTTACCCAACGCGTTCTTGGCGGCGAACATTAATGCTTCCCAATTGTTGCCCTCGTCGAGCTCGCCGTCACCGGTGATGACATAGATGTAACGTTTCTTACTCGCGGGATCGTCACTGTGCCAATTCTTAATCGCATAAGCCATGCCGGCCGCTTGGCTGAGGCCGCAACCGAGCGGACCAGACGTCGTTTCCAGCCACGGCAATCGCTGTCGCTCGGGGTGACCCTGCAGGCGCGAACCAAATTTCCCAAGAGTCAGTAACTCTTCCTCGGGAATCAAACCCGCTTCGGCGAGCGCGGCGTACTGTGCCGGCACAGTGTGGCCGGCCGATAAAACCAAAATGTCACGCGTCGGATCGTTCGGGTCGGTCGGATTGTATTTCAAAATATCAAAGTACATCGCCGCGAACACGTCCGCCAACCCCAGGGAACCAGCCGGATGCCCCGACCCCGCCGTTGCCAGCATACGAATAACATTACGCCGAATGCAGAGCGCATGGCGTTCGATAGCCCCGAGCTGCGACGGACTACTAGTCACAGTCGTACCCAGAGTCGTTCTTCCCCTCGTCACTTTCACTCATGACAATTCTATTTTACTACGAAGTGAGAGAAAAATAAACCCGTTTACGTTTATTTTTCCGAGCGAGGGCGTAAAATCTGGCAGAGACTTGGAAAAAGTACTCTTCGTTCAAAAATCTACAAGGGCAGATTCTGGAATTGTGTATTGATGCCCAATAGGCACCCTCACGTCTTCTTCGGTTTGCTCGCCCGTAGCAGTTAACCTAGATATATCAATAGGCACTACGAGTGGGACTCTGTTGACAATTTGCGCCGCATCATATACCACAGGGTGATCTCCAATTTTTGACACAACAAAGGAGTGCTTATTGCTGTCATGAACTTTTTTACCACCCTGAGTGGATTTTAGTGATCCAATGCAATATTTACTTGGCATACCAAGAAATAGCAATATATTGTGAGCTAGGGCTGCCGTCTCAGTGCAAGCAAGACCATAACGATTTTCCGACACGCTAATAGTCCTAGCCTCGTCTGAATCATGAAAAGTATAGTTTCTTCTCTCTTGTGCGTCTTCCCTGATTTTAGAGATTGCCCTGATTGCTGCTTCCATATCTGTTTTCGCTAGATTTTCTAAATTTTCGTCAGTCATGTACATACATAAGGCTTCCATGGCAGAGATAAAGACCCATCCATCTCTCAATAATGGTAGGCTCTTAACTACCAAAATCAGGTCATGGTATATCTCGTCATCATCAAGCTTAAAGCCCATACCGTTGTGGCCAGGATAAATGACGTGATTATCCGTGAGGAAACCGCTGAAAGATTGCCCTATGGATTCTGTTTTATTAATAGATAGCTGCGAACACGGCTCAAGCTCTGATTTTCGTTTCTTGATGTATGGTTTTTCAAATACGGGAGATACATCTATAATCTCCCTATAAACAGCTAAAGAGTCTTTAGCACCCCCCCCCATCAATGCGTTTCCAAAAACAACTGACTCCGGCCTAGATCCAAATCCTCTCATGTCGATATTGTAACATATTTTATTCTAAATATCAATATTGACTTTATTACACCAACTCGTTTAGATTGTCATAAGAATCTTCCGGATTTTCTGCGTGGGAAATTGCGGCGCCGACGTTGATGATGTCGATGCCGGCTGTGGCGATTTCGGACACGTTTTCAACGTTCGCGCCACCGTCCCAGGCGATTTCGGCGCTGGGGTTGATTTTTTTGATTTCGGCCACTTTTCTCAGGTTGGCGAGGTCGGCCGTGCCACCTTGATAGCCCAAATACCCGCCGAAGATTAAAACTTGGTCAGCGATTTCGATAATTTCGCGTGCGGTTTCCGGCTCTGTATCAGGCAGAATCGCCACACCACATTTGATATCAAATTTCCGCAAATGTTCGAAAATCTGCGGTAAATTGTCGCCCTCCGCATGCAAAATCACGAGATTCGGGTGCAACGCAACAATTTGATGCAACCACTCGACCGGCCGCTTCATCATCAGGTGCAAGTCAATTTCTCGACCCTCGTCCCAATAAATTTGATTCAGATTGACCGTGCGCGATGGCGCGAATTCGCCGTCCGTGATGTCGATGTGCAGACGCGGCGCGAACGCCAATTTCTTTAACGCCGCGACATAGTCGGCGGGCGTCGTAGCGGTGATTGTGGGAACGATTTTGGACATGTAACTATTATATATCACTTTGGACAGCTTTTATAAAATACGGTTTATAACCATATTCACTGTCAACAAAGACTACGCGACAATGCATATTTGGAATGTAACGCCCCCTCTCTACGCCAATTGCTTGCTTAAGTAAATCTCGTGCAACTAGAACTTTTTCTGCCATCTGCATTTTAGTGATTGTGGATCCGGTGTATGTTTTGTACTTCGTATTGTCATTTCGATAATCACCAGGATTACCCCCCCCCATACCACCAGTAAAAGCAAGTTCTGGAGTCCCGGAGCCAAATTTGTTTTCAGTAATTCTCAAATCACCTACGCTCTCCCCAGTAGTCAGTCTATGGTATGGACCGAGAACAAAAGTTCCGGATAATATACCGTCCTTATCCGTATCAAGACAGCCCGAGAAAGCATGGTCGTTACTCTTTAATGAAAAGCTATAATCGTCAGGAAAATTTTGGCGATTGTCGCGGATAAAATCTATTAACTCTTCACGAGATGCACCCATTGCTCGTACTCTTCCTGCTATCAAAGCTGCATAATACGTTTTAGGACAATATCCATCTAGTCTTTCGACTAATTCGTCAAAGTACTTTTCGGGATTGTCGTCAAAATCTTTCATGGTCACAGAAATACTTGGCTCAACTGGCAGGCCGAGTTCTTTTATGGCTTTTAAGCGTTCCTCGAAAGTACCGCCAACTCGTTTTGTTACTTTGTGGGCTAAACCAGCTAGGCCAACATTATTCAACTCGGTGGCGTATTCACGCAAACCAGTAGTCGGGGGTCTTCTTTCTGTCATGATTCAAAAACCGCCTTAATAGCCGCTATTTCTTCTTGCATTAGGTCATACTTCATTAAATCGTCACGCGAAATCCACGCGAAGTCATCATGTTCGTTGGATAATTTTACCATACCCTCTCCCGCAAAATTGCTTTCGTAGCAACGCGGAGATTAATTTTGGTCATTTTTCCTCCGATTTATGCACGATTATCGTAATCCAACGTCGCGTCGAGCTTCTATCATTATAGTTTCCTGTAATTTCAGTTTTATAATCAAAACCGATTTTTTCCAACACGGTAACAATGTCATCAACCTGCCAAAATTTGAAAAATCTTTCTGCGCCTAGTCGATTTTGCCATTTTTCGCCATCGCCAAGCATCAAGCTGAACGCAAAAGTTCCACCCGGATTAAGCGCGTCGTAAACTTTTTTTATAGTTTCTTTGACCTCGCCTTTTGTAAAGTGAAGCAAAACTGCATCTGCTAATACATAGTCAAAATTTTGCCAAAACTCGTCTGTTATTACGTTGAAATAGCGCGCGTTCGGAAAACCATTTTCCTGTAAGTATTTCACGAAACTTTCTGCCGCATCCGAAACTTGGATTTTGTATCCTAGATTTTCAATAAATTTTGCGGCTATCCCAGTCCCCGAACCGATTTCTAAAACCTCGGCGTTTTTGGCGATATTCTGTAAAGATTTTTCAATCCAACTATCGACGAAATCCGAATTATGGCAAGGATATTGCGTGATATATTCCTTCGCATTAGTTTCATACGCTGCGAGAGTTTCCGCGCTTTCTTTGCTCATCCTTTTCATGAGACCATTGTATCACGAAAGCTCATCCAGCTCGCGGTTGCGGCGAGCGTGGCGGGTGGCGCCGGAAAATTCAGTCATTAGGAAAGTATCGATGATGTCTTGCCAATATTGGTCGTCGTCATTGTCCAGAATTCGCGCCGGCAGAGACAGGGCGTTGGCGTCGTTATCGTTTCTGCCCCAGCGCGCGTCTTCGGCGGTGGTAGCGACAATCGCACGCACACCGCGAAAACGGTTGGCGGCCATCGCCATCCCCTGCCCGCCGCCACAGATGAGGATAGCTTTGTCGACATCGTTTTCTTCGTCAATGAGTTTCAACGCGGCAGCCGCAGCGAATTGCGGAAAATCGTCATCAGGATTGAGCTCTTTGTCACCGACATCTTCGACCGTGTATCCGCGTTTGGTGAGATATGCAAACACTTTGTTTTTGAGGTAAAAACCGCGATGATCGGCGCCGAGGTAAATGACCACTTCTACTCCAGAGTTTTCGCTACGTCAGCGGTCATTTCGACCAGGCGATTAGAATATCCCCACTCGTTGTCGTACCACGCGACGACTTTGACCAAATCACCCTCGACGACATCGGTCAGATTAAGGTCAACAATTGAGCTGTGCGCGTTGCCGATGAAATCGCTCGAGACCAGTTCTTCGTCGGTGACGTCCAGGATTCCCTGGTAATAGGGTTCTTTGGCGGCCTTTTTCAACACGTCGTTGATTTCATCGACAGTGGTTTCGCGTTTTAGGACGGCCGTGATGTCAGCCAACGATACTACGGGGGTGGGAACGCGGACGGACATTCCGGTGAATTTTCCTTTGAGTGCTGGTACGGTGAGAGCGGCCGCTTTGCTGGCGCCGGTTGTGGTTGGTACGATGTTTTCGGCCGCACTGCGAGCTTCGCGCAAATCTTTCGCCGGGGCATCCAAGATTCGTTGCGAACCAGTGTAGCTGTGAACGGTCGTCATCATGGCTTTTTTTACACCAAAATGGTTTTCGAGAACGGCCATCACTGGTGCGATACAGTTGGTCGTACAGGATGCGTTGGAAATGATTTCCGAAGCGCCCGCAATCGCGTCGTCGTTTGCGCCGAGTACAATCGTGTCGGCACCGTCGCCTTTGGCCGGGGCGCTGATGATGACTTTCTTGGCGCCAGCATCGATGTGTGCACGAGCGGCGGTCGGATCGCAAAAGAAACCGGTCGATTCAATCACTACGTCCACACCGAGTTCGCCCCACGGTAAATTAATTGGGTCTTTTTCGCTCAATACGCGGAATTTCTGTCCGTCAACGATCACATTTTCGTCGTCATACTTAACTTCGCGGTCGTATGTGCCGTACGTCGAATCGTACTTTAACAGATACGCTAACGTTTTGGTATCCGTCAGGTCGTTAATCGCCACAATTTCGATATCATCGCGACCCACGGCGATTTTGAACGCGTTGCGTCCAATCCGTCCGAAACCATTAATCGCCACTTTTTTTACCATATGCCCTCCCTTGATAGTTATGGTTATATTTTAGCAGTTTATTTAGCCCGCCGCAAGTGGTACAATGTTTATATGAAAGTGGATGCATTTAATAAGTTAGTTGGGGAAAAATTTCCGCGTGTCACCGATCAAAAGAAAATTGCAAGTGCTCTGAAATATGCTACCGAAAAACACGCTGGGCAAACGCGACTTAGTGGTAGTGAGTATATTATGCATCCGCTGGCAGTAGCAACTTTGTTGCTTGAGTGGGATATGGATGTCGACAGTGTGGTGGCTGGTTTATTACACGATATCGCTGAGGATACTGAGACTGGGCTGGAGGAAATTGAAGCTCGTTTTGGTCAAGAAGTTGCGCTTCTTGTGGACGGTGTGACTAAAGTTAGTAAAGCGCGTGCTGGTCGAAAAGACATCGCCACCTACCTGCCGGCGACACGTGATAATCTGACCAAACTTTTGGTGGCGATTGGTTCGGATGTGCGCGTGATTATTATCAAATTGGCTGATCGTTTGCATAATTTGCAGACTTTGGAATTTCAACCGCCCGAAAAACAACTAAAAACTGCACGTGAGTCGCTGGAGATTTTTGGACCGTTGGCCGATCGACTTAACATGGGACGCGTGCGTGTTGAAATCGAAGATATTAGTTTTAGTTATTTGGCACCAAAGCGTTATAACAAATTAAAAAACGAGATCAATCAACGTCTTGGTCGGGCTAAGAAAAAATTGGACAAAATACGTACCGAAGTAGTTACCAAACTGCGTGAGGAAAAAATAAACTTTGAAATGGATGGACGGGTCAAATCTATTCACTCATTGCACAAAAAATTGTCAAAATACATTGGCGAAAATGGCGAGGAAGATATAGATTCGATTTATGATCTAATCGCACTTAGAATAGTCGTTGACGACTTGACGACTTGCTATTTGGTGCTGGGATTATTACACTCCATGTACGTGCCATTACTTGGTCGTATTAAAGATTATATCGCTCAGCCAAAACTTAATGGTTATCAATCGCTGCATACTACAGTAGAAACACCAAATGGTCAAATTGTCGAATTTCAAGTGCGCACGCGTGCTATGCATGAATTTGCTGAACGAGGGTTGGCAGCATCTTTTCATTATAACGAACAGAAATTGGATGAAGCGTATAAGAAAGGTGATTTAGCACCATTGCCAGAGAGTTTATTGTGGATTCGCGAACTACAGGAGGCCGCCACTAAATTACGTTCCGGCAAGAAAGCTGATCTTGACGCACTGAAGTTAGATTTGTTTTCGGATCGAATTTTCGTTTACACGCCGCGTGGTGATATTTTCGATTTACCTCGCGGTGCACTGCCGCTTGATTTTGCTTATCAATTACATTCTGATTTGGCTGCTAAAGCTAGTGGTTTCAAAATTAATGGTAAAATCGCCAAATTCGACACACCGCTAAAATCCGGCGACACTATAGAAGTTCTAACTAGACGCGATATTTTTCCCAAACTCGATTGGTTGAAAAAGATTATTACACCACATGCCAGAAATAAACTTAACGCTCAGTTACGACAAACAAACATCATGCCCCCAGCTAATTTACAATCACCCGCCCTAAAAGATAAAAAACCTGCCTGGCGACGACGATAAAATTATTGATTTTTCCAGCGAATTTGACTTTCGCGAATAACCGCTTTGGCTTCTTCAGCGTCGCCCCAATATTCGACTTTGGTGCTACCGGGTTTTTTCAGATCTTTGTAATGATTAAAGTGATATTCAATTTGTTTCAACAACTGCGCCGGTACGTCCTTTAAGGTTTTAATCGCATCACCACTATCGCGATCGTCGGCTGGGACGCAAAGAATTTTATCGTCAACTTCACCATCGTCGGTGAATTTCATAACACCGAGCGCACGCACTTTGAGAAAAGTGTTCATTGGTAACGGGTCGTTCGTTAACACTAACGCGTCCAATTCGTCACCATCCTCATCCAAAGTTTGGGGGATGAAACCATAGTTAGTTGGTTTCGGGAAAGTCGATGGTTCAATTCGATCAATCTCAAAAACTTTTAATTTGCGATTCCATTCAACTTTGTTATTGCTGCCTTTTGGTATCTCGATGACAACATTAATTTCACCTGCGTCAACATCGCCAGCATCCAAAACTTGATTCCAATCCATTTTCCTCCCCTTAATTTAATTGTTATTACCGAAACATTGTAGCAAATTTTTTGGCAAGTTAAAACGTTTATCCAATCAATTGGCGGTCCGCCTTCACATAGCCAGCAAAGCAATTTGTTCTTCGGTTTCTTTCTTGAAAGTTTGTACTTCGTCATAAATCCGCGCAGCTTCTTCGGCAGCTTGAGCGGCCTGAGCTTTGGCATCAGCAGCACGAGCCAGAACTTCATTGACAATTTCGCGAGCATCATCAAACTTTTCGACTTTATTATCAGCTGGTTTTTTAGCCAAGAATTCATCAGCTGTGTTTGGTATAGTAATATCTGGCGAATGTTCGTGGACAGCTTTGTCGATAGCATCCAGAATGCTTTTTACCACACTTATCGCACGTGCTCGCGCATCATCAAATTCTTCAGTATAAGTTTTAACAAAAGCGGCTTTTTCTGGATCATCAATGCCCGGTAATTTAAACTTGAGTTCCGAGGCGAATGGCGGCACTTCCGACGCCGTTTCTGGAGTAATTCCTGGGGTAATTTCTGGCATCACTTCCGGCGCTACTTCTGGTGTTGCGATTTCCGGTGATAATTCCGCTTCAGGCGTAATAAGTTGTTCTGGGGTTATCTCGGCAGCTTGTGGTATTTCTGGTTCTTTTGGCGGCGGTAAGGGTTGTGTTGGAATAATAATTGGCGGCAAATCCTCCATAGGTAATTCCTTACGTTTGATTTCACCAACTTTAGACCAATCGTTAGTAGTGATAGTTTCATTGGGAACAATATCATCATCCGCTGGCGGAGTGGGCGGAGTAGTTGGAGTAGACGAAGTAGTTGGATCGTCGACATCCGCTAATGGATCACCAATTTTCCCAGTCGGCGCATTAGGATCGGGCATAACCGGAGTCGCAGTATCATCGTTCGCCAAGTCATCGTTATCGTCACCGTCGGTCGATGTTACATCGTTAGCCGGCGCGCCACCAGCTGCGCTACCAATATCATCGCTAAACAGTGTTGAGACGTCCACTTTAAACCCACCTTTCTTTATCTGCTTCTATGTTAGCATAAGAATTTTCGTCATGCAACCCCCTATCTAAACAGAGCGGTTATTTTTCCTCGTTATCGTAACCATAGAGTTGACAAAGTTGCGTTGATGTTATACCATATTGCGTCGCCTGCGAAGCGCTAGCTTTTTCGCAAACAGCCAGCGTGCCCTTTGGATAAGGGATATCGTCGGGCGTCGGCACGGCCATAACGATAAATTTGAGCGGTAGACCATACAACTCGTGCCCCTCCTGACCCTCGGCGGTATAAGCTTTGTCCGCCGGCATCGTGATTAGACGCACACCACCGACCTTCATACCGACGACACCTTCGTTCCAACCAGTGATGTAACTGCCGCTCCCAGGTAGCGGACTTTTTAATTTTTCCCCATCAATCGACGAATCGAAAATGTCGCCAGTCGGTTTCCAACCGATGTAATACATGCCATAATCAGTACTTCCGGTTGTGATTTCCACTCCATCGCCGATTTTGAGATCTTCGGTTTTGACATCGCCGATACCGGTCGGTTCGAATGCTTGGACGTGTGATTTATAATCGTTGAATTCGGTAAAGTATTTTTTGCTCAGTTCTTCGTTTTGCGCATCGATTTTCTTTTGTCGCTCGGCTATTTTTTTGTTCAATTCAGTTTGTGCTTGCTCTTCCTTTTTAGCAGCAATCCCAGCTGTACTGAGATCTGGGTTGCGAGTTGCGAACGCCATAAAGAAAAAACCAAGTAACGTACCACCTGCCATAGCGATAGTGATAATCCAGATAGCGATACGTTGCCATCTTGGTGTTTCGCCACTGTGATAATTTTTTGCCATATCTCAAATCCTCCTTAAATTACTTTTGCATTTAGCTGTTTTGCGGCATTGTTCGTAATTTGATCGATAATAATCGCAATTTCGTCGCTAGTTAGGGTTTTTTCGTAATCAGCGAAAGTTAATTTAAAACTAATATTCTTGAATTTACTACCCTCTTTTTGGAAAATCGAAACTGGGGATAATTGAAACCATAGTTTCTGTTCAATCAGACTTTCTCTGATCAAATTTTCCAATTTTGCGTATTCAATATCTTCACCAACCGCAAAAGTCATATCGCGATTAACTTTGGGAAATTGACTTTGCTTTTGCATAGCTACTTTATCGACCGTTTCGACCAGTGGCGTCAAAGTTAACTCAAAAGCAGATATCTCACCGTCCAGTTTTATCAACTTTTTGACTGAGCTTTTTATCTCACCAATTATCCCAATCTGCGTATCACCCAACCAAATCCCCGCCGAACGTTTCGGTTCGAAATAGTTTTCGTCACGAGTTGGTTTTACGATTTTATACTCAAAATTCAATTTCAGTTTGTCCGACAAACGATCCAACAAAGTTTTTGCTTGATAATAATCACCCGTCACAACTAACGCCAAATTATCAAATTGTTTTGGAACTTTTTCGTTTGTCAACCCTTGATCTTTTAGATACACTTGATTCATCTCGAACAGCACCAAATCGCTAAATCCATCTTTTTGATTATCATAAACTTTTTCCAGTAAACTTGGCGTTAATTGTTGACGAACGTATTGTAATTCTGGACTAATTGAATTAATAATCTTGTACGAGTTCTTCGGATCCTGACCAACATTAGTTAATAGTCTCTCGCTGACAAAACTATAAGTCAAAACTTCATTAGCTAAATCTTCACCTAGGATTTGACGAATCTTTGATTTCAAATCTCCCAAGTTATCGGGAGTTGGGGGTGCAAATACCCGCGTCGGTAACACCGCTGGAATATCATCAAAACCATTCAATCGCCCGATTTCCTCGATAATGTCTTCGGGAATGTGAATATCAGTCCGCCACCACGGTGCGGTGACGTTAATGACATCGCCGTCCAGTTTCGCTTTGAACCCGACATTTTCTAGTGTCATAATAATATCGTCCATCGTGAATTCACTACCAAGCAAATTATTCACTTGTTCTGTTGTAATTTGCACTACGACAGTTTTAACCGGTTTTGGATAAGCGTCAACAATTTGACTGATCGCTTTCATACCATGATCAGTTGTTAATATTCTGATCGCTTCATGAATAATTGGATCGGTCAATCCCGCTGGTTGACCCTTCGTAAAACGCGTAATAGCTTCACTAAAAATACCATGACGAAATTGTGTCCCGCGTAAATTGAACAAATTAAACGTTGCTGATTCAATTACAATACGTTTGGTATTTTCATCGATATCAGTATTTTTACCCCCCATCGCCCCCGCCAGCGCAATCGGCACGTCGTTGCTGGTGATGATAATATCTCCTGGATCGAGCGTAGCAACCTTTCCATCCAATAGTTCCAACTTCTCACCCTTCTTCCCCGCCCGAATAACGATATGCGCTTCTTTTTCTCGCCCAACAGAAAGTAATTTGTCATAGTCAAAAGCATGTAACGGTTGTCCCGATAACAACATGAGATAATTCGTCACATCGACGATTGGATTGATCGATCGCATCCCAGATTTCGCTAATAATACATCCATCTCACTCAAGTATTTCGCCGGTTTATCATTAAATCCATCCAACACCACCGCTTGATAACGTGGACAAAGTTTCGGATCATCAATTGTAACTTTTAATTTCACATCATCAGCGAATTTCAATTCTTTAAAAGAATTATTTTTATCCGGATGAAGTAGGAAATCACCCGCCGGTTGACCCAAAATCCCAGCAACTTCGCGCGCAAAACCAATCACGCCAAAACAATCTGGGCGATGAGTTAGTGATTTATTTTCAATGTCCAGCAAAATATCATTCAGGTCAAACTTTTCGGCGAAATCATCACCGGGTTTCGCATCGCTCGGGTCAATATAAACCACATCGTCTGTTTTTTCGCCCAAATCCAATTCATCCGGACCGGCCAACATGCCGTTACTGACGATTCCGCGCAATTTTCGCGCTTCCATTCGAACTTGGTCATCTTTGCCATAAGTTTCCGGTACGATCGCGCCGGGCGGCAACCAAACCGCCTGAACTCCGCCACGAATATTCGGCGAACCACAAACCACTTGTACCGTGCCGTCCTTTTGACGTTCGACGTTTTTTACCACGTCTCCGTCGTCGACATAGCACAAACTCAAGTGATCGCTACCTTCGATTTTTTCCGCACTAACTACTTTAACCACCACCGCACCTTCGTATTTCGGCGCCAAATCAATCGCTTCTTCAACCTCGACTAACCGCGCCCCAATCAACTCAACTAATTCATTCGTCGGGATATTAATATCAACGTATTTTTTTAACCAATTTAACGAAATTATCATACTTCTTTCTCCTCATCAATCAACCGCACCTCATGTTCATCGTTAGAGTCGAACGTTGGCGACGTCACCAAAACCATTTTCATCTTTCCCAAATAGTATTTCTTGACCTTTGGCGGAACAACCACCAAATCACCAGCGCCCACCTTGTGCTCTTCGCCATCCAACACAAAAACACCGCTTCCCTCTATGATATACCAAGTTTGCGTAGCGGTATCGTTATAAAACTCTTGAAAATGTCCTTTTTCTACTTCTTCATATACTACATTTGGCGACAGGTTGTCATCTCCAAACAGTGTTATGTCCACACCATACTTGTGAATGGTCTTCGCTTCAGATTTGGGGTACACGTATTTGCTCATTTTTGCTCCTTCATCCATTTTTCAAGTCTTTCGGCGCCGCGCTGTAATTTGCGGTCTATCATTTTATCCACTTCGTCTGCGCCAAAAATACTTCTCATCTGCGTGACAATAATTAGGACATCGGCGATTTCTTCCTGAATATTAGAAATAGTTTCTTCGATTTCTTCCTTCGTGTACTCTCCTGAATTTTCAGTTCGTCGCAAATATTTGCAAAGTTCTTTTTGTAACTCAGACATTTCTTCAATCGCCATCACTTGTTGACTCTTAACGCCCCATGCGTCAGCAAATCGTTGCATCAGATCTTGATATTCTTTTTCCGTCAATTTTTTCATCGCAAAATCTCCTCCAGCCGTTTCATGACGACATCTGCGATCAACTTGTGCCCGACGTCATTGGGATGAGCACCGTCTATTAGTAAATCCTGTTTTGCCTGCGCAACCGAAAATGGTGTGTGAACATCAATCATGACACCCCCCCCCGCGGTGATATATTCATCAAGAACGGCGTTGAATTGCCCAATCCTCTCGTTGTTATAATACAGCTCG
>JGI24696J40584_12961641_pt1 | contig 27324 bp, 20 predicted proteins | sample TergutCo191P4_FD_40584 | JGI IMG/M metagenome (IMG submission 40584)
ATCACGCACCTGCCCGCAGGTTTGTACTTTGTAAAAATAACTACCGAGCTTGGGAATGTGGTAAAGAAAGTGGTGAAGCAATAACCTATCTCATAAAATATTAAGAGGCTGTTTCAAAAGAAAAACAGCCTCTTTTTTTTGTTGAAGATGTGCAAATTCATCAACGAACAAAACCATACTCAAATAATATTTTTCTAAATACAATTAATTTTAATGCATTTACCATGACCCTATTATTCACGAAAAATTATATTTTCGCTGCCTGTTTTAAAAAAATATTCTATGAAAAAACTACTCCTTATTTTAGCGACAGCTTGTTTATTGATGGGCTGTTCAAATGAAAAAAAAATTCAAATTTCAGGAACTCTAACCGAATTTGGCAATCCCGATGAGCCCACCATGCTTTATTTAAAAACGAGAAACGCCGAAGAACAGTTGCTCAACATCGATTCAACTTTTATAGCAGACAATGGAACATTTGTTTTAAAAGGGAAATCTGCTGCTACCGACGTCTATTTTTTAGCAGATAGAGATGATGTTTTCGTTTTGCGCATTTTTGTGGATCCAGGTAATAAAATTAAGATTACGGGAACCGCTACCAATATACCAGGTATTGTTGTTGAAGGTTCAACTACACACAATCTTTACAACGAATATGTAGCACTATTGGAACCACTTAAGGAAAAACAGGAACATATTCGTGAAGAATACTATTCCATCTCCTATAATCTTTCAATACCGGAAGAAAAACTCGTGCAAATGCAAGAGGAGTTAATCGCAAAATTTGAACAGGTGGAAGAAGATGCGAAGATAATTATGAAGGATTTTATTGTTGCTCATCCAAGCAGTATTGTTGCTGCCTATTTATTGTACAGAAACACTCAAACCTCTAACGATGTTGCGGAAATTGAAGAAAAACTTCAATTGTTAAATCCTGAAATGAACAATAAATTTGTAATGTTAGTAAAAGATCGTTTGGAAAGAGTAAAGGGTAAGGCGGTGGGCGCTACTTTCCCCACGATTGAACTGCCCGACCCTGATGGAAAAATCATTTCTGTTGAATCTTTGCGCGGAAAATATGTTTTCGTTGATTTTTGGGCAAGCTGGTGCAGACCTTGTTTGGGTGAGATTCCAAGTCTCAAAAAAGTTTATGAAAAATTTCATGATAAAGGCTTTGAAATTTTAAGCATTTCATTAGATGATGATAAAACTGCGTGGAAAAACGGAATTACAACACACGAGTTAAACTGGTTACATGTTTCCGATTTACAAGCATTCAATTCACCCGTAGCTAAAAAATTGGCGGTGAGCTACGTTCCGCATACTTTTTTGTTAGACCCCAACGGAGTTATTTTGGCTGTGGACTTACGAGGCGAAGAGCTTGAAATTAAGTTGACAGAACTCATTCCCTAATGAAAAAGCATATTCCCAATTTACTTACCTGTTGTAATGCCTTTTTGGGCGCTCTTGCTGTTGTATTTGCTTTAAAAGATAACCTCACCGTTGCAGCTTTGCTGATTCTTTGCGCTGCTTTTTTTGACTTTTTAGATGGATTTGCTGCGCGAAAATTGAACGTAAAATCGGTGATTGGTGCAGATTTAGACTCTTTGGCAGACGTGATTTCCTTTGGACTTGCCCCCGCCGCGGTGCTCTATGCGTGGATGACTTTTTGTTTCACACAACTTCCTCATAACCTGCATGTATTTCCAATTACTATACTGCCTTATTTTGCTTTTATTATTGTCCCTTTTTCTGCCTACAGATTAGCCAAATTTAATAATGACAATAGACAAGAGACTGTTTTTTACGGATTGCCAACACCTGCCAATGCGTTTTTCATTGCATTCCTCCCTTTTGCAGCCGAAAAGCTACCGTTTTTGGATAATTTTTGGATACTACTGGGATTAGCTCTTCTGTTCTCCATATTGTTGATTCTTGACTTTCAAATGTTTTCACTGAAATTCACTACTTCTGATTTTAAAAGCAACAGGATACGGTACATTTTCTTGCTGCTATCCGCTGTCTTATTGGGCGCTTTTCAACTTGCCGCATTTCCTATTGTTATTTTACTCTATATCCTTATTTCTTTGATACAGTTTGGCTTAACTAAATTTTTTCATCAATGACGATCCATTCTATAGCCTTGTTCTGTGGTTCGGCAGAGGGATTTCAGTCTAAGTACAAAACACTTGCCGCTACATTTGGTCAACAGTGCGCCCAACGCGCTATTACTTTATATTATGGCGGCGCTGCTTTAGGATTGATGAAAGCCGCTGCCGATGCTTGTCGCTCCGAGAACGGAAAGGTAGTAGGCATTGCCCCCTCTTTCTTTTCGGATTCAACTGTGATTGACACTACTTTGGAAGAACTCTATTTGGTTGATTCTATGAGCGAACGAAAACAGATGTTGGAACGCTGTGCAGATGCCTTTGTGGCTTTGCCCGGCTCCTACGGCACTATGGACGAGTTTTTTGAGGTTTTAACCGATGCTCAGTTGGGACTGCACCACAAACCTGTTGCTATTCTCAACGCTTTTGACTATTACTCACCACTCATTCAACAGCTTGAAGTATTCAATAAAGAGGGTTTTCTCCGTGATTTTCATTTCAATTTAATGATTGTCGCCACTACTGTTGAAGAACTTTTTGATAAACTGGAACACTACGAAAACTCTAACGACAGGCATTGGTTGGATAAAATTAAGAAATAATTTTATATTTTCGCACCTCATTTTTAGTACAATAATCCTTATTATTATGAAGAAAGTTTTTAGTTCCCTGCTCTTTATTTTTTGCAGTTTCCTTGTTTTTGGACAAAGTGAAGACGCTATTGTTGGCACCTATTTAAAAGCCGATGGAAAATCGAAGGTTGAGTTTTATAAATCGGGAAGCACCTATTCAGGAAAGATTGTTTGGCTGCAACAGCCCAATGATAAGAATGGGCAACCCAAAAAAGATGTTGAAAACTCAGACAAATCATTGCGTGAGCGTCCTCTTATGGGTTTGATCACGATTAGCGGATTAAAATATGCCGGCGCAGGCAGCTACATTGAAGGCAAAGCCTACCGTCCTGCCGAAGGTGATGAAATAAAACTCAAAATAAAACTGAATGGAGATGGTACAATTAATGTAACAGGCTCTAAATATGGGTTTTCAAAAACAGAGGTTTGGAAGAAACAATAGTACAGAATTAATGGCAATGTGTCTTGCAGAAGATTCCTTTATTGTTTTTTCTAAAAAAACATCTTTCACATCTTTTCGTATTATTATTTCTTTATATTTGCCGACCCAAAAAAATAGTATGTGTACAAATGGCTTGTGAGGGTGGATTTGAGTTGTAACTCATTTTGTACAAATAGTTTAAAAAAACAGATTGGTGTTGTTGAAAAAATGTGTATTGGTAAATGTTGAAGAATTTTCTTCCCAAAATTAGGGCGCCCAAATCTTATAAATTGAAAAATAATAAAAAAAAATAGCTGAAAAATGAAAAAAGTAGTGAATTATTTTAAGGCAACTTACGATGAGTTGGTTCACAAAGTAACGTGGCCCTCCGCGAAAGATCTTCAAAATAGCGTTATCGTAGTATCCATTGCTTCCCTAATCATTGCACTCATAGTGTTTATGATGGATCTTATGTTTAACGCAGGTGTTAACACCTTATTCCCTGCAATGTAGTTTTTCAACATTAGTTGGTATTTTTATCCTATACACTTTGAGTATGGCAGAAATTGAAAAAAAGTGGTATGTAATCCGTGCCGTTACCGGAACTGAAAAGAAGTTGAAGCAGAACATCGAAAACGAAGTTCAGGCATCACCTTATGTTAAAGATATGGTAACCCGCGTGCTCATCCCCACAGAAAAAATTTACCAGATTCGCAACGGTAAAAAAGTGAGCAAGGAACGTAACTTCTTCCCCGGCTATCTCTTCGTTGAAGCCATTATGACGGGCGAGGTGAAACACACCCTGCTCAGCATTACGGGCGTTCTCGGTTTCGTAGGCTGCAAACGCAAGATTGATGAGCCTATCCCGCTACGTCCTGTTGAAGTTACAAGAATGCTGGGAAAAGTAGATGAATTGCTTGAGCAAGACGCTACCTATTCCACGCTTTTCATCGTTGGCGAAGAGATCAAAGTGATTGACGGACCTTTCAACACTTTTACCGGCGTCATTGAAGAAGTGAATGTTGAGAAAAAGAAACTGAAAGTTATGGTGAAAATTTTCGGTCGTAAAACCCCTCTCGAACTAAGTTTTATGCAAGTTGAAAAAGTATAGTGCCAACATCAATTAGTTACAAACAATTAAAAACAAACAAATGGCAAAAGAAGTAGCTGCACTAATTAAGTTACAAATCAAAGGAGGCGCTGCCAATCCATCGCCACCCGTTGGTCCTGCTTTAGGGGCTAAAGGGGTGAACATTATGGAATTTTGTAAACAGTTTAATGCCCGTACGCAAGAACAAGCTGGAAAGATTGTTCCCGTAGTCATTACTGTTTATAAAGATAAGTCATTCGACTTTATCACCAAAACTCCTCCAGTTCCGGTTCAGTTAATGGAACTTACCAAAATTCAAAAAGGATCGAAAGAACCTAACAGAACGAAAGTAGCGAACGTTAACTGGGACCAAGTGCGCACTATTGCTGAATCAAAAATGACCGACTTAAACTGTTTCTCAGTAGAGTCGGCGATGAGCATGGTGGCAGGAACTGCAAGAAGTATGGGAATTACCGTAAAAGGTGGGACTGACCCTTTTGAACTAAATTAATCATTAAGTAATAACAAAATCAACATGGCAAAAATATCTAAAAAACGCAAAGAAGCTCTTGCCAAATTCGATAAGACAAAGGTGTATGCTTTGAGTGAAGCTGTGGAAATGGTGAAGAATATCACTTACACTAAATTTGATGCCTCTTTCGACATTGACGTCCGTTTGGGCGTTGACCCCCGAAAAGCCAATCAAATGGTGCGTGGTATTGTAACCCTCCCACACGGAACAGGTAAAGTTACCCGCGTACTCGTTCTTTGTACCCCGGATAAGGAAGATGAAGCTAAAGCTGCAGGCGCCGACCACGTAGGCTTGGATGACTACGTAGAAAAAATCAAAAAAGGTTGGACCGACGTTGATGTAATCATTACTATGCCCAGCGTAATGCCTAAAATAGGCGCTCTCGGTAAAGTTTTAGGACCCCGCGGCTTAATGCCCAACCCTAAAGCCGGTACCGTAACTATGGATATAGGCAAAGCTGTTGCTGAAGTAAAAGCCGGTAAAATCGACTTTAAAGTGGATAAATACGGCATTATTCATTCCGGAATCGGAAAAGTAAACTTCGCTCCCGACAAACTCATGGACAACGTGAAGGAAATGATGGGCACCATCATTAAACTGAAACCTACCGCTGCAAAAGGTACTTACGTAAAAAGTATCTATTTGTCAAGCACTATGAGCCCGGGCGTACAAGTTGATGTAAAATCAGTATCGTAATCATTAATGCTAAATTAAACGTATGAAACAAGAAGAAAAAAGTCTCATTATTGACGCAATCGCAAAAGATTTAGCTGATTATCCGCATGTTTATATTACCGATATATCCGGATTTACTGTTGACACCGTAAACCAATTGAGAAGACAGTGCTACCGTAGAAACATTAAATTGAAAGTGGTGAAAAACACACTTTTAAAACGTGCTATGGACCAGTCTTCCGTTGATTATTCGGAAATCTATCCTGCTTTAAAAGGAGTTTCTTCTATTATGCTTTCCGAAACCGGAAACGCACCCGCTAAATTAATCAAAGAATTTCGTACAAAACTTAGAAATAAACCTTTGGTTAAAGCAGCATTTATTGAAGAATGTACCTATTTTGGCGATGATCAGTTAGATTATCTCTGTGCTATCAAATCCAGAGAAGAACTTATTGGAGACCTTGTGGGCTTACTGCAATCTCCTGCTCGCAATGTTATTTCGGCGCTTCAATCGGGCGGCGGAAAATTGGCAGGAATTGTTAAGACCCTCTCCGAACGCTAATTCAATTTAAAAATTTAAAATTTAAAAATGAAACCCTTAAATCTTAAATTTTAAATCATTAAATCATTAAATCTTAAATCATTAAAAATTAACAAAATTAAAAACCTTTAAATTTACAATATTATGGCAGATTTGAAAAAATTCGCAGAAGAGTTAGTTAACCTTACAGTAAAAGAAGTTAACGAGTTAGCTAAAATTTTAAAAGATGAATATGGCATCGAGCCCGCAGCAGCAGCAGTAGCAATCGCAGCAGGTCCCGCCGCAGCAGCAGTTGAAGAAGTGGAAGAAAAAACACAATTCGACGTGATTCTTAAAGCCGCAGGTCCAAACAAATTAGCAGTGGTTAAATTAGTAAAAGAATTAACCAGCTTAGGACTTAAAGAAGCTAAAGAATTAGTTGACGGTGCACCAAAACCGGTGAAAGAAGCCGTTACTAAAGACGAAGCAGAAGGCTTGAAAAAATCTCTTGAAGAAGCCGGCGCTGAAGTTGAGGTGAAATAAACCTCTTTCTTAAAAAATAGTGAGTACATACTTCCATTGTGGATGGAATAATGTACTCACTTGTTTTAATGAATTTGCCTTGCTGCAAATCTCATAACTCATTAAATACTAAGTTGTTCTTGATTCATTAACCTCTAAAATTTAATCCATTGGCAACAAAAAGCAGTAATCAAAGATTCAATTTTACAACCACAAAACAAGTGGAATATCCTGACTTTTTGGATATACAAATAAAATCATTCCAAGAATTTTTTCAAATAGATACAGATGCGGAGAAAAGAAGCCATGAAGGGCTTTATAACGTATTTCAAGAAAATTTCCCAATTGTGGATGCACGTAATAGTTTCTTGTTAGAATTTCAAGACTATTACTTGGAAGCGCCTCGCTATTCTACCGATGAATGTTTGGAAAGAGGGCTGACTTTCAGTGTCCCCTTGAAAGTGAAACTGAAACTTTCGTGTAACGATATTGAACACGAAGATTTTGAAACAGTTATTCAAGATGTGTATTTGGGGATGGTTCCTTACATGACCCCACGAGGAACATTTATTATCAATGGCGCAGAACGCGTGGTGGTGTCTCAGCTGCACCGCTCCCCAGGCGTTTTCTTTGGCTCATCCTTCCACAACAACGGTTCGCAACTCTATTCAGCGCGAATTATCCCGTTTAAAGGCTCATGGATGGAATTTACTACCGACATCAACAATGTGATGTATGCGTACATTGATAGAAAAAAGAAATTACCCGTAACCACTTTGTTGAGAGCAATCGGTTACGAAACCGACAAGGATATTTTGGATATCTTTAATATTGCTGAAGAAGTGAAGGTTACGAAAGTTAACCTTAAAAAATGTGTAGGCAAAAAATTAGCCGCTCGCGTAATGAAAGTACGTACGGAGGACTTTGTGGACGGTGAAACGGGTGAAGTAGTAAACATTGAGCGTACGGAGCTCATTATTGACAGAGAAGTAATATTGGAAGACAAACATATTCAAATGATTATGGACGCCAATATCAAAACGGTGCTCTTCCATACCGAAGATGAAAATAAAACTGATTATTCAATCATATTCAATACGTTGCAAAAAGATACGGCAAACTCTGAAAAACAGGCGCTGGAATATATCTACCTGCAACTCCGCAATACGGCTCCCCCAGATGAAGAAGCTGCAAGAACTGCGTTGGAAAAACTCTTTTTCTCCGACAAACGTTACGACTTGGGCGAAGTGGGCAGATTCCGTATCAATAAAAAATTAGGGTTAAATACCTCTATGGATGTGAGAGTATTAACCAAAGAAGATATTATCTCCATTATTCGCCATTTGGTACAGCTAATCAACTCAAGAACTGAAGTTGACGATATTGACCACTTGAGCAACCGCCGTGTGAGAACGGTAGGAGAACAACTATACAATCAATTTAGCTTGGGTTTGGCAAGAATGTCGAGAACTATTCGCGAAAAAATGAATGTTCGTGATAACGAAGTGTTTACACCTGCCGATTTGATCAACTCCAAAACGCTTTCTTCGGTAATCAATTCGTTTTTCGGAACCAATCAGTTATCGCAGTTTATGGACCAAACCAATCCGCTTTCGGAACTTACGCACAAAAGAAGAATTTCGGCGTTGGGTCCCGGCGGTTTGTCCCGTGAAAGAGCTGGCTTTGAGGTGCGCGACGTACACTACACCCACTACGGTCGTTTGTGTACCATCGAGACCCCTGAAGGTCCAAACATTGGTTTGATCTCCTCCCTTTGCGTTTTTGCAAAAATTAACAATTTAGGATTTATCGAAACGCCTTATAAAAAGGTAATAGAAGGTGTTGTACAACTCAATGAGCCGTCAATCTTTTTAAGTGCTGAGGAAGAGGAAAATAAGATTATCGCGCAAGCCAAAACCAATATTAACGAAAAAGGTGTCTTGGAAGAGAAAGTTAAAGCACGCCAATTGGCAGATTATCCTATTGTTGCTAAAGAACAGGTGGATTTGATTGACATAGCGCCAAACCAAATCGCTTCCATCGCGGCTTCCTTGATTCCCTTTTTGGAAAACGATGACGCGAACCGCGCCTTGATGGGCTCAAACATGATGCGTCAAGCAGTGCCGCTCTTGTGCCCCGAAGTGCCTATTGTGGGTACAGGTTTAGAGAGAAGAGTGGCGTACGATTCCCGCTCACAACTCAGAGCTGAAGGAACTGGTACGGTTGAATATGTGGATGGCGAAAGAATTAAAATTAACTACGACTATACTGAAAATGACGAACTTACAAACTTCGACTCTAACATTAAAGAGTATGAATTGCAGAAGTTTAAGAGAACCAACCAAAACTCATGTATCAATATTAAACCTTTAGTAAGAAAAGGCCAAAAAGTGAACAAAGGAGATGTGATTACAGAAGGTTACGCCACAAAAGACGGCGAATTGGCACTGGGTAGAAACATGATGGTAGCCTTTATGCCCTGGAAAGGATACAACTTTGAGGATGCTATTGTGATTTCTGAAAAAGTGGTGAAAGAAGATATATTTACCTCTATTCATATTGAAGAATTTACGTTGGAAGTGCGCGATACCAAACGCGGTATTGAAGAATTAACCAACGATATCCCTAATGTGGCTTCAGAAGCTACCAAAGATTTGACCGAAGACGGTTTGATTCGTATTGGCGCAGAAGTGAAAGAGGGCGATATATTAATTGGAAAAATAACACCAAAAGGAGAATCTTATCCTACTCCTGAAGAAAAACTGTTGCGCGCCATTTTTGGCGACAAGGCAGGCGATGTGAAAGATGCTTCCTTAAAAGCGCCTCCTTCTATGAAAGGAGTGGTAATTGGCGCAAAATCAATGTCAAGATTGGTGAAAGACAGAAAAACCAGAACCAGAGATAAAGATATTCTTGAAGAAATTGAAACCCGTTACGCTACCCTTAAAAATAATTTGCGAGAAGAATTAATTGCCAAGTTATACAAAATGTTAGACGGCAAAATTTCTCATAATGTTTATGATAATATGAGAAATGTAATTGTTTCCAAAGGCGGTAAATTTTCACAGAAAATCCTTAACGGAATTAATTATATGACCATCAGCGTTTCTAAATGGACTAATGATCTTAAAGTGAACCAAATGGTTGCAGATACCATCCGTAATTATTTGGCAAAAGACCGCTACTATTATTCTTTGGAAACTCGCGAGAAATTTGATGCTACCATCGGAAGTGAGTTGCCAAGCGGCATTGTGCAAATGGCAAAGGTTTATATTGCAGAGAAACGTAAACTCAAAGTAGGAGATAAAATGGCAGGACGTCATGGAAACAAAGGTATTGTTGCCAAGATTGTTCGCGAAGAAGATATGCCGTTTATGGAAAACGGAACTCCTGTGGACATTGTGTTGAACCCGCTGGGTGTACCTTCCCGTATGAACTTGGGACAGATTTACGAAACTGTGCTCGGTTGGGCAGGCAAAACCCTCGGAATGAAATTTGCAACGCCTATCTTTGATGGCGCTACTATTGAACAAATCAATGAACTGATGGAGCAAGCCAAACTGCCACAAAATGGTAATGTTCAATTATATGACGGTGAAACCGGCGAAAAATTCCACCAAAAAGTAACCGCAGGTTATATTTATATGATCAAACTGCACCACATGGTGGATGACAAAATGCACGCTCGTTCCATCGGACCTTACTCGTTGATTACGCAACAGCCGTTGGGTGGTAAAGCACAATTCGGCGGACAACGTTTTGGTGAAATGGAAGTTTGGGCAATTGAAGCATTCGGCGCTGCCAATATCCTTCAGGAAATCCTTACCGTGAAATCGGACGACGTTGTGGGTAGGGCAAAAGCCTACGAAGCAATCGTTAAAGGCGACAACCTCCCAATACCCGGCTTGCCCGAATCTTTCAACGTATTAGTAAATGAACTACGCGGCTTAGCATTAGACATTAAATTTGATTAACCTTAATCTTTTAATCCCTCAATTCTTCACAAATATGGCAATAAAAAAAGATACAAACACACGAAAAGAGTTTTCAAAAATCACCATTAGTTTGGCATCTCCGGAGATTATTTTAGAACAATCCAAAGGCGAGGTTCTCAAACCGGAAACCATTAACTACAGAACTTACAAACCGGAACGCGATGGCTTGTTCTGCGAAAAGATTTTCGGTCCTGTAAAAGACTGGGAATGTCATTGTGGAAAGTATAAACGCATTCGTTACAAAGGAATCATTTGCGACCGTTGCGGTGTGGAAGTTACTGAACGCAAAGTGCGTAGAGAACGCATGGGACACATACCGCTGGTAGTGCCTGTAGCGCATATTTGGTTCTTCAGGTCATTACCAAACAAAATTGCTGCCCTTCTGGGCTTAGCTGCTAAACAGGTGGATTCTGTAATTTACTACGAAAGATATATTGTAATTCAACCCGGTGTTGCAGAAAGCGATAAAGTTCATAAACTTGCTTTATTGGCTGAAGATGAATATTTTAATATCATCGAAAGTTTGCCGCCTGATAATAAATTATTGGAAGATACTGACCCCAATAAATTTATTGCTAAAATGGGAGCGGAAGGAATCTATGATCTACTTATGAATATTGATCTGGATGCTGAATCATTTTATTTAAGAGATAAGGCTAATAACGAAACATCGCAACAAAGAAAACAGGAAATCCTAAAAAGATTGCATGTTTTTGAAGCTTTTAGAGACAGTAGAAAACGCGCAATCAATAAACCGGAATGGATGATTTTAAAGATTATCCCTGTTATTCCGCCTGAACTCCGTCCTTTGGTGCCATTGGATGGCGGACGTTTTGCTACTTCCGACCTCAACGATTTATATCGCCGTGTGATTATTCGTAACAATCGTTTAAAAAGATTAATTGAGATTAAAGCGCCCGATGTGATTATGCGTAACGAAAAACGTATGTTGCAGGAAGCTGTGGACTCATTATTCGATAACTCAAAGAAAACCAATGCCGTTAAAACAGAATCAAACCGCGCATTAAAATCTTTATCCGACAGTTTGAAAGGAAAACAAGGACGTTTCCGTCAGAATTTGTTGGGTAAACGTGTGGACTATTCCGGTCGTTCCGTAATTGTGGTAGGACCCGAATTGCAGCTGAATGAATGCGGTATTCCGAAAGATATGGCTGCCGAACTCTTCAAACCGTTTATTATTCGTAAACTGTTGGAAAGAGGTTTGGTGAAAACCGTTAAGTCTGCCAAGAAAATTGTGGACAAAAAAGAGCCGATTGTTTGGGAAATCTTGGAAAATATAATGAAAGGGCATCCGGTGTTACTGAACCGTGCTCCTACATTGCACAGGCTTGGTATTCAAGCATTTCAACCCCGTTTGGTGGAAGGGAAGGCTATTCGTTTGCACCCGCTTACCTGTACGGCTTTCAACGCCGACTTTGACGGCGACCAAATGGCAGTGCACGTGCCGCTGGGCAATGCCGCCGTTTTGGAAGCGCAAATGCTGATGCTTGCTTCTCACAACATCTTGAATCCTGCTAACGGAGCGCCTGTTACCGTACCGTCTCAAGACATGGTGTTAGGGCTCTATTACATTACCAAAGAGTTGAAATCTATGCCCGGCGCTCCCGTGCTTGGTGAAGGAAAAATATTCTATTCTCCAGAAGAAGTGATTATTGCTTATAATGAAAAGCGTGTTCATTTGAACGCCATCATCGAATGTAGAGTAAATCTAAAAGGAGATGGCAAAATGGTGCGTATTAAAACCACAGTAGGAAGAGTAATCTTCAACCAGGTGGTTCCACCGGAATATGGTTATGTAAATGAACTCCTAACTAAAAAATCGCTCCGCGATATTATTGGAGAAGTGTTGATTAAATCAGGAAACGCTAAAACTGCAAAATTCCTTGACGATATTATGGGCTTGGGATTCCGCATGGCTTTTGAAGGCGGACTGTCGTTCAACATTGGCGATGTAATTATTCCGAAAGAGAAATCAGCGCTCATTGCTGAATCGAATGAAAAAATTGAAGAAATTACCACCAACTATAACATGGGTTGGATTACCAACAACGAGCGTTATAATCAGGTAGTAGATATTTGGTCGAACACCACTCGTCGTTTGAATGATTTGTTATTGAGACAAATAGAAGAAGACAGACAAGGTTTCAACCCTGTTCACATGATGCGTCACTCAGGGGCTCGTGGATCTTCCGAGCAGGTGCGTCAGCTCTCCGGTATGCGTGGATTGATGGCAAAACCAACTAAAGCAGGTGCAGGCGGTGGCGAAATTATTGAAAACCCCATCTTGTCAAACTTTAAAGAGGGACTTTCTGTATTGGAGTACTTCATCTCTACGCACGGTGCTCGTAAAGGTTTGGCAGATACAGCGTTAAAAACTGCTGATGCCGGTTACTTAACCCGTCGTCTCGTGGACGTTTCCCACGACGTAATTATTACTGAAGAGGATTGCGGAACATTACGCGGTATGGTGATTAGCGCTTTAAAGAAAAATGAAGAAATTGTGGAGACATTGGCAGACAGACTCTTAGGTCGTGTTACACTCCACGATGTGTATAATCCGCTTACCGGCGAAATTATTGTTAAAGCCGGCGAAGAGTTGAATGAAGAATATTGCAAAAAAATAGCAGAATCTCCAATTGAAGAAGTGGAGATTCGTTCCGTACCCACTTGCGAAGCAAAAGTGGGCGTGTGCCAGAAATGCTACGGCAGAAACTTGGCTACTGGAAAGATGGTGCAAATGGGCGAAGCAGTAGGTATTATCGCAGCGCAGTCCATTGGTGAGCCGGGTACGCAGTTAACACTCCGTACGTTCCACGTTGGAGGGGTTGCCGGTAACGTTGCCGCAAACAGCAAAATTGAAGCTAAATACGACGGTGTATTAAGCATTGATGAACTGCGTAGCTTGGATAAAATTGATGAGCATGGAAGTCATTACTTTAAAGTAATCGGTCGTTCGGCAGAAATGAAAATCATAGACCTGAAAACAGGTGTGGCATTATCTTCCGCAAATATTCCGTATTCTTCCAATCTGTATTACAAACACGGCGACAAAGTGAAGAAAGGCGATGTGATTGCTGACTGGGATCCGTTTAATGCCCTAATCCTCTCTGATGTACCGGGAACTATTGATTATCAAGATATTATTGAAGGCGTTACCTATAGAGTGGAAATTGACGAACAAACAAATATCCGCGACAAGGTGATTATTGACAGCCGTTTAAAAGTGCGTAATCCTGCTATTCTTATTCTTGACGAGAATGGAGAATTGATCAAGACTTTTGATATTCCGGTGGGCGCTCGTTTGGCTGTTGAAGTGGGACAAAAGATTGATTCAGGTGAAATTCTCGTTAAAATACCGAGAGCATTTGGAAAATCAGGCGACATCACGGGAGGTCTTCCCCGCGTTACAGAGTTGTTTGAAGCACGTAACCCGTCAGACCCTGCTGTGGTATCTGAAATTGATGGTATCGTTCAGTTCGACAAGAAATTAAAGAGAGGTAACCGTTCCGTTAGAGTGATTTCAAAAACAAATGAAGAAAAATCATACCTCATCCCAACTTCCAAACAGATTTTAGTACAGGAAAACGACTACGTGAAAGCAGGCACCCCGCTTTCGGAAGGCGTTTTGACTCCCGCTGACATCTTGAATATCAAGGGACCTATGAAAGTGCAGGAGTATATTGTGAATGAAATTCAGGAAGTATATCGTTTACAAGGGGTAAAAATCAACGACAAGCATTTTGAAGTGATTGTGCGCCAGATGATGCGTAAAATGGAAATTGATGATCCGGGTGATACGAAATTCTTGCAAGACGAATTGGTTAACAAAATTGATTTCCAAGAAGAAAACGATATGATTTGGGAAAAGAAAGTGGTTGTAGATGCAGGGGATTCCGCGGACTTTAATAAAGGACAAATTATCAACGCTAAACGTTTACGTGATGAGAACTCTATGTTGAAACGTAAAGACATGCGTTTGGTAGAAGTGCGCGATGCCCGTCCGGCAACTGGTCGCCCTGTATTACAAGGAATTACACGTGCTTCTCTGCAAACCCGCAGTTTTATTTCTGCCGCTTCTTTCCAGGAAACTACCAAAGTATTGACGGAAGCTGCCATCAACGCCAAAACCGATACGTTGGCAGGTATGAAGGAAAACGTGATTGTGGGACACCTCATTCCTGCAGGAACAGGATTAAAAGAATACCAAGGTATTCAGGTAAGTTCCAAAGAAGAATATGAAACATTAATGGCTTCAAAAATTTAATTTATGCAACAACAACAAGAACAAAAAATTGATATCCACTTAACCGATGAGGTTGCGCAGGGCGTTTACTCCAACTTGGCGATAATCACTCATTCACATGCCGAATTTATTTTGGATTTTGTGTCTCTCATGCCTGGTCTTCCGAAAGGAACAGTACGCTCACGCATCATCCTCACTCCGCAAAATGCTAAACGCTTGTTGTTTGCTTTACAAGACAATATGCAAAAATTTGAAGCAAAAAACGGAAAGATTGTGGATACCCAACAAGAGGTGATCCCTATCTTGGGAAATACTGGGGGAAAAGCTTAGATTATTGAATATTAAGCAATTTTGCATATTCCAAAGCGGCTGATTTTTTAATACAATTTTTATGTACAAAATAGAGATTCACCCTATCTTAGAAATTCCTAAGAGCAAAGAAGTTACATTTTTTTTTAATGGAAAAGAAGTGGTTGGACATGCCGACTATACCATTGCGTCAGCGTTGCATCAGGCGGGGTTTCCCATTCACAGCCATAGTTTAGACGGTCGCGAGCGCAGTTTAGAGTGCGGCATCGGCAAGTGCGGCGCCTGCGAAATGCTGGTGGACGGGAAGATTAAGAGGATATGCATCACTAAAGTGGACGGTGTGAAAGAGGTAGCCGAAGTGAATAACGAGGAACTACCCAAAACGGAGGTTTCTAACACAAAAAAAGAAACCAAAATATTTAAGACACGTGTTGCCATTATAGGCGCTGGTCCAGCCGGATTGGCTTGCAGAGAGGAACTTAACAAGTTTGAAATTCCTAATATCGTAATTGACAATAACGACAGAATTGGTGGACAGTTTAACATGCAGACCCACCAATTTTTCTTTTTTGAAAAAGAGAAACTATACGGGGGGATGCGTGGCTTTGAAATTTCATCACACCTTGCCGGTGAAGATCATACCGGAATATTCTTGAATTCAACCGTTTGGGATCTCTTGGAGGGAAAACGAATTGCCGTGAAAAACATCAACACCAACGAACTGTATTATGTAGATGCTGAATATTTAGTGATTGCCACAGGCGCAGTGCCCTTTATGCCTGCTTTTGAAAACGATGACCTGCCGGGCGTTTACACCGCCGCCGTGCTGCAAAAGATGATGAATGTGGAACACACGCTGCTGGGCAAACGCATTTTGTCGATCGGCGCTGGAAATATAGGATACTTAACCTCTTATCAGGCAACGCAAGCGGGCGCACAGGTGGTGGCAATTGTGGAAGCGATGGATCGCGAGGGAGGCTTTCCCGTGCAGGCGAACCGTGTGCGCCGTTTGGGAATCCCGATTTTAACCTCCCATATTTTGCTTAAAGCTATTCCCAATGATGACCATACGGGCATAATAGGTGCGGTAGTGGCTGAATGTAAAAATTTTGCGCCTGTTCCGGGCACAGAAAAAATAATCCACGATATTGACCTCATTAACATTTGCACCGGCTTAATTCCTGATGACCAACTCTTAATAAAAGGACGTATCGTGTTTGGAGACAAAACGTTTGGTGCAGGCGATGCCATTCGCGTGGGTGAGGGCACTTGTGCTGTGCTGCGCGGAAAACAGTCCGCCATGGAAATCGCCATGGCATGCGGAAAGCGTGTTTCTTATGATGCTTATTTAGAGTTATCTAAAGAATATATTGATTCACAACAACATCCTGCAAGGATTTTGGAAAACCCGAACCGCCCAACTTCAGAAAGGATGAATGAAAAACCTTTTGTAGTTGCCGATTGTATCTATGCCTTCGCTTGTAACCCGTGCACATTTGCCTGTCCGAAAAACGCCATTCAAAAATCTTCCACCTCCACCGTGCCGGTGATCGATTACGAAAAATGTATTGGCTGTATGGATTGTGTGGCTAAATGTCCGGGGTTGGCAATTTTTGGTTATAATTTGGCTAAAAACTGGCTCTTTTTGCCGATTGAAAATTTTGTGGAAGAAAATGCTGAGGTGTTTTTAGTGAACAATCAAGGCGAAAAATTAGGCGAAGGAATCATTGAAAAAGTGATGTTAAAACCCAATAAAACCAACATTGCCCGTGTGAAATCGCTAACCCTGACCGGAGAGAAGCTAACGCAAGTTACCGGTTTTATAACTAAAGAAAAATATCCGAAACCGTTGGAAATCACACCTCAAGCTGCTGTTGAGAAAGCCCCTACTTATGTTTGCCATTGCGATGATGTGAATTTGGAAGCCATATTAAAAGTTGTAGGCACACGAAAGATGATTTCTGTGGATGAGTTGAAGCATACTACGCGTATTGGTATGGGCGCTTGCCGTGGCAAACGCTGCATTCCGCGCGTGCGCCAGATGTTGCGTAACAGAGGTATTGAGTTGACGGGCGATGCTACGCCCCGTGCTCCACTCTCTAATCAAGTGAATATGAACGAACTCTATCCGTCCACGGTGCAACCTCAGTTTGTTACCAACATTTGCAACGGCAAAACACGTCGCGTGGAGTGTGAGGTGTTTATTGCCGGTGGCGGAATTACGGGCAGCGCCCTGTTCCGCTATTTTGCAGAAAGCGGCAAAAAGAGTGTGCTTGCTAATGCCGAATCCGGTGGCTCGTGGCGCAACATTGCGGGTGGACGTCCTGCATTCTCTGTGCCCGAAATTGCCGACATTGCACAGCAAAACCTTAGCTTGTTTAAAGAACTTCAGGAAGTTACCAATATCAACTTTAAACCTATCCAATATGTGGGTTTTGCACACGATGATGCCACTTACAAAGCTTTGGAGGCTTCTACCGCGTGGTCGGATGCTTACATGGTGGATAAGAAAGATTTTGCCAAAAAAGTGTCCCCCTACTTTAACCCGAATTTGAACACCTACCAGGCGGCGCTCATAACCAATGAGTGCTGGCAAGCTACACCCGGCTTGGTATTGGATGCCTTGCGTGCCATCGCCGTACAAAACGGAGGCATTTTCTTGAATGACACCACTTTGGTTGAGGTGCAAAAAACTGCAAAAGGATTCATGGCATTGGTATTGGAACACGACAAGAACTACACCGAGTACCATTGCGAGCACTTTGTGAATGCGCTTGGCGCCAATGCAGGACATTTCGCCTTGCAGTTGGGCATTGAAACAGGACTCTATCCGGTGAAACACCAAGCGTTCATTACCAAACGATTACCATTGATTGGAAAAGACGGTGATGCGCTGGGCATGCTCATTGACCGCAGACGTTATAAGAACTTCACCGCCGTTTATGGACAGCAATTGGCTGAAACAGGGCAAATTATTGGCTGTGCTTCACCTGCTTGCGATCCTGTGGAAGCCAGACAAGATTTGCGGGTGAACTCCAAAGAGTTTATGGAAATTGTCTCCGAAATATTCACCGACTGGATTCCGCAGTTGGGTGGCGTAACCTTCCAAGCATTTTGGTCGGGATATTACGTGGAGCCCCGCTATATTGTTGATCCCGAAAACGGTTTGCTCGTAGGTATGCGCGGACACGGCTTTATGCTGGGACAATACTTAGCTAAAATTTATGTGGACAAACTGTTAGGAAAACCTGTTCCTGAATATTTAAACCATTTGGCGTTGAAAGGAAAAGGGCTGAGTGAGGCGGCGTTTAAGTAATGGAAAATGGATAATTTCAATCTTACTTTAGTTTCCTCTTAAACAAATTAGAAACAATTTTCCCCAAATCATCCAATGTCTCTAACGGATCCACTAAAACGGAAGGATTTTTTAGCCCCACATGCGATTCATCCATTACACCCGCCTGCATTGGATAGATGAGAATAAAGTTGGTTTCTTTAAAATATTTATTCAAATAATGGGGTATCTTATTCATATTCACATTGTAAGAGGGACGCTCTCTGCGACTTAAAACCAAAATTAAATTGTCGTCCGGTCTCACATCGCGCGATAAAATCAGAAAGTCATCCCATTCTTCAAAAATATGAAACTCACAATTAACAGGGTGTTTTTTGTTCACATCCTTAATATATTTTAACGTTTGTTCTGTAGAATAGAAAACCAATTTAGAACTTGTGTTTTTGGCAATATTCCAAACTTTGAGCAACCAAAATGGAAATCCGATCTCTTTTTCGGCGCGGTCGGGCACAATAATTAAATGTCTTTTTATGGTAGATATAGGTTGAAACGGCTTGTATATCAAAGTAGTGGTATTTGATCTTGTGAGGATACCTTCCGTTAAATTTCCCAAAAAGTTGGAAGAAAAACCTTTGTTTTTTTGCAATCCTAATATTAAATCTGTGATTTTATGTTCTTTAACCACGCTTGTGATGCCATTTACCACATTAAGGTCATAACGTAAAAGCTCTTTCAGAATCACGTCAGCGGCGGAAGCAGTGTCGGCAGCTTTTGTCAATATCTTCTTGGCGCTTTTATCGGCAATAGTATCGGGTTCGTTTGTGTTAATTACTGTTAATGCAAAAACACCGTATTTGTTTACTTTCGATTTCACAGTGAGCGAAAGGTTGATCATTTCTTCCACCGTTTCAATGCTGTTGACCGGTATGAGAATTTTTTCCGGTTGTTCATCATTCTCTTTTTCTTCTTCAGATGTGTTGAGTAGTGAGATGTTCTGCGCGCCTTTTTGCGCCACGATGGAAGCCATGGTGCAGGTAAACAAAATCATTAAAATAGCGCCGTTCAAAATACTTTCGTTGAGGAGTCTTCCGGGCTCCAATATGGCATCAAAACCGAGCAAGTCAATAGTTTCTTGTGTTAGTATAATGTTGTAGCCCACCAAAACCACCGCTAAGGTGGCTGCAGCCTGAGCATTACTTAACCCAAAAATCAAGCGCCGTTCATCTCGCGAAAACCGGAACGTTTTTTGGGTGAGCCAAGCAGCCAGAAATTTAGCTGTTGTAGCAATAATAATCATGAGAGTTGCTACCTTAAGTGTTTCCCAATCTTTTGTAAATGCGTGATAATCAACCAACATCCCTACGCTAATCAAGAAAAATGGGATAAACAGTGCATTCCCCACAAACTCAATCCGGTTCATAAGCGGGGAGGTATGCGGAATGAGACGGTTTAGCGCTAAACCCACTAAGAAAGCTCCGATAATAGGTTCTATTCCTGCAACTTCTGCTAAATATGCACCTAAAAACAGCATCGCCAATACAAATATATATTGTTGAATATTATCATCATTTCGTTTAAAAAACCATCTGCAAATGATGGGAAAAACAAAAATGACCATTAGACCATAAATGAGAATAAAAATAGATAATTTGACCCAAAAGGCGTACTCGCCAAACAACATGAACCAGAAATTATTATTGTTGGGTTCTTCCGGAGTTATCATTTTTACGATAACTGCCAGCACCAGCAACGCCAGGGTGTCGGTAATCACTGTTCCGCCAATGGCTACATTAACAGCTCTGTTTTTAGTTACCCCAAATTTACTGAGGATAGGATAAACAATCAGCGTATGCGAAGCAAAAATACTTGCCAGCAAGATAGAGTTTAACAGTGGGAACTGTAGCACATAATAGGCGCCCAAAAAACCTAAACCAATGGGAATGGTGAAAGTATAAAACCCGAAAACCGCACTTTTAAAACTGTTTTTCTTAAATTCGTGCATATCAATTTCCAAGCCGGCGAGGAACATAATATATAGCAATCCCACTGTTCCGAAAAGGATAATGCTGCTGTCGCGCGCCATTAGATTAAATCCGTTGGGACCGATGATGGCGCCCGCAATAATGAGCCCTATCAGATGCGGTATCTTAATTCTGTTCAGCAATATAGGGGCAAAAAGAATGATTCCCAAAATCACTGCGAAGATGAGCACAGGGTTCTCTAATGGCAATGTAAATGAAAGGTTTAATAAAAACATAAGAGTCGTTTTTCGAATGGCAAAAATAGATTAAAAAACAAACTACTGAATGGCAAAAAATATATTTTCGCGCCCTGAATGATGAAGAAAATAATACCCCCTGTTTCCTTAGACCTTATTGAAAAAGAACTCACAGAAGACAAGTTTTTGCGTGAAACGAACGTAGGTCATAATTCTATTTTTATTGTTACGGCGCACGATTCGCCCAATGTGATGCGAGAGATTGGACGTTTGCGCGAGATCACCTTCCGCCAAGCCGGCGGCGGCACCGGAAAAGAAATGGATATTGATGAATATGATACGGCTGAAATTCCTTTTAAACAGTTGATTGTTTGGAATAACGAAAACAAAGAGATTGTAAGTTCCTACCGTTTCATTTGTGGCAAAGATGTGCCGTTAGATGAAAACGGCTATCCACACACACCCACTTCTAAGCTGTTTTATTTTTCCAAAAAATTTATTGAAGGTAAATGGTTAAAAACGATAGAGTTGGGGCGCAGTTTTGTGCAACCAAAATATCAAGGCACCACCAACCCGCGTCAAGGATTGTTTTCATTAGATAACCTTTGGGACGGCTTGGGCACTTTGGCAGTGGATTACCCTGATGTTAGTTTCTTTTTGGGAAAAATGACGATGTATAACAGTTACAACCGTTTAGCAAGAAATTTGATACTGTTCTTTTTGAGAAAATATTTCAAAGGCGACAAAAATTTGATTGCGCCCTATAACCCCATTTCAGGGGATAGAAGAAAACAAGTATTCCATTCTATTTTCAGAAATGGTTCTTATAAAGAGGATTTTAGGGTGCTTAACGAGAACGTTCGGGATTTAAAAACCTCTATTCCGCCCCTTATCAAAAGCTACATGTCGCTTTCATCGAAAATGAAGTGCTTTGGCGCCTCCGCCAATCCGGAATTTGGACCGGTTGAAGAGATCGCTATCATGATCAAAATTGCTGATATTAATGAGGATAAGAAGAGACGGTATATTTATTCTTATAAGAAGAAGGAGCGGGGTAGGGGAGAAAAGTTGAAAAGGGCAAGAATAAAATGGAAAACTATAGAAACAGCTTAAATTTTTCGCTAAATATTCTAATTTTGCCCCCAAAAACAAAAAAAGTTAAACTGCGCGCTAACTCTTTGAAAAAGAGCGTTTGCAGTAGAAATGTAACATGAAAAACAGCATCAAAGTAGGTATTGATATTGGTTCGACCACTATTAAATTTGTGGCTTTAAATACGGAAAATGAGATTGTTGCGTCGAATTATCAAATTCATCATACACAGTATCTTCCTTTATTAAAATCAATATTTGCCGATTTACACACTCGGTTTGGCAATGTGCCGTTGTCCATTGCTTTAACCGGCTCTGCAGGCATGGGCGTTTGCGAACGTTACCACTTACCCTTTGTGCAAGAGGTGATTGCTGAAACCGAATGTGTGAAGCAAAATTATCCGGAATGCAAAACCATCATTGATATGGGTGGCGAAGATGCTAAAATTGTGTTCTTGAGAGAAAAAGCGATTCCCGAAATGCGCATGAGCGGAAACTGCTCCGGCGGAACCGGCGCTTTTTTAGATCAGATGGCAGTGTTGCTCGGCTGCTCTACCGAACACTTGAGCCACCTCGCCGAAAATAGCACCCGTACCTACAACATGGCTTCCCGTTGCGGCGTCTTCTCGAAAACCGACGTGCAAAATATGATTAGCAAACATATTCATAAAGAAGATATTGCTGCTTCTGTGTTTCGGGCGGTGGTGGTGCAAATTGTGGGCGGACTTTCAAAAGGCATGAAGATTACGCCTCCCATTTTGTTGAGCGGCGGTCCCTTTGAATTTTTACCTGCACTCAAAAATGCACTGTTAAATTATCTTAATTTAGACGAAAACAATATTATTGCTGCCGAGAACGCCAATTTACTAACTGCCTTTGGCGCCGCTTTGAAAAGTACAGATTTTAATCAAGAGGTAACTTTAAATCAGCTTATTGAACAATTGGAAAACGATACGCATGTTGCGGCAACGGTTTCTGCCTTACCACCACTCTTTCACTCCAAAGAAGAATATCAAACTTGGCTTACTAAAAAACAAACTACTTTTATTTCAGAAACAGACTTGCAGCATTGTTCTGAAAATCTGTATCTTGGAATAGATTCGGGATCCACTACAGGCAAAATCATTTTGATGGACGAAGATTGCCGGATTGTGTATAAATATTACGCACCCAATCAAGGCAATTCTATATTAAATATTAAAAACGGATTGCAGAAATTTTGGGATGAAGCCCAAAAAACAGGCAGAAATTTTGCAATAAAAGGCTCTTGTTCAACAGGATATGGAGAAGATTTGATGAAAGCGGCTTTTCATCTTGGGGGTAGCATGGTGGAAACCAAAGCGCACTATTTGGGTGCCAAATACAATAACCCTGCTCTCACTTTTGTGTTGGATATTGGCGGTCAGGACATGAAAGCGCTTTTTATTAAAAACAACACCATTGAACGGGTGGAGATTAACGAGGCTTGCTCGTCAGGCTGTGGCTCTTTTATTGAAGCATTTGCCAAAACACTGAACTACTCGGTGCAAACCTTTGCAAAAAATGCGTGTTTTGCTCACCATCCCTGCGATTTGGGAACGCGGTGCACCGTGTTTATGAATTCTAAAGTGAAACAGTTTCTTAGAGAAGGCGCTAAAAGTGAAGATATTGCAGCGGGACTATCCTATTCTGTCATCAAAAATTGTTTGTTTAAAGTGCTTCGCTTGCACGATTTTTCCTCATTGGGCGCTCACATTTCGGTGCAAGGCGGCACGATGAAAAACCACGCCATTGTGAGAGCATTGGAAAAACTTACACATACGGAGGTTTCCTTTACTAATATCCCTGAATTTATGGGCGCTTTCGGATGCGCTTTACATGCCAAAAATGCAGCACAACATGAACCGGTTGCCGTAACGCATCTACTTGAAAACTGTACCTACAATTTACATAACTCTAATTGTAAAGGCTGTGATAATCAGTGTCATATAAATATTTACAAATTTGCAAACAGCCAACAGTTTATTTCCGGCAACCAGTGTGAAAAAATCTTCAGCAACAGAGGAGGGGCTTCGAGAAAAGGCATTAATATTTACGAAGAAAAATACAAACTTTTGTTTGAGCGCCCTTCAATTTCAGCGCCGGTAAAGATTGGCATCCCGCGCGCGCTGGGCATGTACGAGAACTATCCTTTTTGGCACCAACTCTTTACCTCATGCGGGTTTGAAGTTGTGCTCTCTTCACACTCCAACTATGTAGATTACGAAAATGCAGTTTCCGGCGTCATGTCCGACAATATCTGCTTTCCTGCAAAGCTGATGCACAGCCACATCCACGATTTGTTAGCCAAAAAAGTTACACGTATCTTCTATCCCTTAACCATTTACGAAGAAAACGACGCTACTACTGCAAACTCATACAACTGCCCCATTGTCTTCGCCTATTCCGAAGTTTTAAAAAGTAGCGAATCGTTACAGATAGATTCCCCCGTAATCAGTTTTCGTACTGAAAAAGGATTGTACAAAAACCTCATTAATTACCTAAAAACGCTACAAATTGACAATAACACCGCCAAAACTGCCATAAAACAAGCCTTATCAGCCCAAAAAACCTACACCCAAACCATCCACCAAAAAACCCAAGAAATATACCATTCCTCATCCCTCACCTCTCATTCCTCACCTCTCACCTCTCCATTAACCATCCTTCTCGCCGGTCGCCCCTACCACTCCGACCCCCTCATCCAGCATAAGTTAGCCGAAATGATGAGCGACATGGGCGTTGATGTGATTTCGGAAGACTTGATGCGCTCTCAGGAAATGGATTTATCAGATACTTATACGATTACACAATGGCATTACATCAACCGCATCTTAAAAGCGGCAAAATTTGTTGCCCATGCCCCCCAAAATATTCAATTTGCTATCATGACCTCTTTCGGTTGCGGTCCTGATGCTTTTTTATTGGATGATGTTAAACAAGTGCTTGAAAAACAAGGAAAAACGTTGACTATTTTAAAATTGGATGATGTAAATAATATCGGATCATTGCGTTTGCGGGTGCGTTCGTTGATTGAGAATTTGACAACGGGACAGTATGCTGATTCAGATGTATTAACCGCAAAGGACGCAAAGAGTTTACGCAAAGGACGCAAACTGTTTGAGGATGAAGATAAATCACGATTAATTTTAGCTCCATATTTTTCAGAATTCCAATCTCCACTTTTGCCGGCTGCCTTTAAATTGGCGGGCTACAATATGAAAGTGTTACCCGAACCCAATCAGGAAACCATTGAAATGGGACTGAAAGTAGCGCACAACGAGGTATGTTTCCCTGCAACTATAGTGGTAGGAGATTTACTAAAAGCCTTGAAATCGGGCGAATATGATTTGAAAAATATTGCGGTGGCTTTAACTCAAACCGGTGGGCAGTGCCGCGCCACCAACTATGTTGCCATATTGAAAAAAGCCTTGACAGACAATGGGCTGGAAGATATTCCCGTAGTTGCCATTGCCGGCTCCGATTCTTTATTTAATGAACAACCCGGGTTTAAAGTCAATTGGCTCAAAATTTTGCCGATAATTTTTAATGCTTTGCTGTTTTCCGACTGCTTATCTCAATTGTATGCAGCTTCTATTGTGCGTGAAACACATACAGGTGCAGCCACCCTCTTGAAAGAGAAATATCTGAAAAAAGTTGATGAAGTTATTCGCCGCAATAAATCAAAAAAAATCTTCGAACTACTCAAAGAGGCTGTAGAAGATTTCAAAAAAATTACAATACCTGATAAAAAATTACCCTTAGCAGGTATTGTGGGAGAAATTTACCTTAAATTCAACAGTTTTTCACACAAGCATATTATAAAACAACTTCAAAAAGAGGGTGTTGAAGTGCTTCCACCCCAAATTATGCCGTTTTTTCTTCAAAGTTTTGTGAATAGAAAAGTGAACAAAAACTATGCTCTTTCTGATTCATCCTACCCTGAGTTTATTTTTGACGGGATATATGCATTAGTGAAGCGAAATATTACAAAAGCTAACAAAATTTGTTCAGAATTTGAATATTTTTCGCCTATTGATGACATTTTTCACGAAGCAACACAAGCAGAAGAGCTGATAGATTTGGGTTGCCAGTTTGGAGAGGGCTGGCTGCTTCCTGCAGAAATTGGAGCATATTACAGAAAAGGAGTGTATAACGTAATCAGTTTGCAGCCTTTTGGATGTATAGCCAACCATGTTATTTCTAAAGGTTTAGAAAAAAAACTGAAAACAAAATTCCCAAAATTAAACCTCCTCTCTTTAGATTTTGACGGAGGAACGAGCGAAGTGAATGTTCAAAACCGTCTGGCGCTGTTTAAGAGTGCGATGGAATCCTTATAGCTTAAAAAGATGAACGAATCCATTACTATAAAAGAAGTTACCACCAAGAAAGAGTTCAATCATTTTTTTGAATTTCCATACCAATTATTTAAAAACGATAAATATTGGGTGCCACCAATGCTGGCGGAAGAGAAAACTACTTTTAATCCTCAAATTAATCCTGCCTTTGAGTTTTGTAAATCTAAAATGTTTTTGGCTTATAGAAACCACGAAATTGTGGGTAGAGTTGCTGCAATTATCAACAGGAAAGTGAATGAAAGATGGTCGCAAAGAAGAATCCGCTTTGGGTGGCTTGATTTTATTGAAGATAAGGAGGTTGCTCAACAACTTCTGAATGCAGTGGAATCTTGGGGAAGACAGGAAGGAATGACAGAAATGGTGGGTCCGCAAGGTTTTTGCAATATGGACAGGTCGGGTATGGTGGTGCAGGGCTTCGATGTGGAAACGCCCGGTAGTTGCTACTACAATCCTGCATATTACCCGAAAATTCTGGAAGAATTGGGTCTTCAAAAAGAGGTGGACACCATTCAGTATGAATTGCCCGGAACGCAAGCAGTTCCTGATAAAGTATTGAAAATTAATAATTTGATTAAGAAAAAATACAACCTCAAAATAGTGGCGAACATATCCAAGAAAGAATTGGCAAAACGTTACGGCGTCAAGTTCTTTGAAACACTGAATAAAGCATACGTCAATTTATTTGGCTTTGTTCCGTTAACCGAGAAACAAATTCATTATTATGTAAAACAGTATTTTCCTTTTCTCAATTTGAAGATGCTGTGTTTTGTTGTAGATGAAAACGATGATATTGTGGGGTTTGGGGTGTCGCTACCCTCGCTTTCCCATGCGCTGAAAAAGAGCAATGGAAAACTTTTTCCGTTCGGATGGTTTCACTTATTAAAATCACTAAATAACTACAACAAAATCGACTTGCTGCTCACAGGTGTTACTCCCGAATGGCAGAACAAAGGCGTTCACTCGCTTTATCATGCCGAATTGAACAAAAACTACATTAAATTGGGCGTTAAAAAAGCCATTACCAATCCACAATTGGAGAGTAATGAGGCACACCGAATTTGGCTAAAGTACAATAGTAAGTTGTTAATAAGGAGGCGAGTTTATGTGAAAGTGATTAATGATTAATGATTATTACTGATGCGTTAATTTTTAAATTTTTAATATAACTAATTATAACACAAAAAAATATAAGCGTTCTTTGATTTTTTGATTTGATTTGAAAGTAATTTTGCATTTTTATAAAGTACAAAATTATGAATTCAGGTAAGTATGTTTT
>JGI24696J40584_12961640_pt1 | contig 27175 bp, 25 predicted proteins | sample TergutCo191P4_FD_40584 | JGI IMG/M metagenome (IMG submission 40584)
GAAAATCCTCAAACACATATCCATATCGTCGCCAATTTGGGCTTCTATCAGGTAGGTATCCCTTTTTTCCCCGCAGAACAGTGTTACCACTATGTCCGAGACTATCTTTCCCAGCTTCCCTGATTTGGGATGCTTTCTTATGGACTCGTTAGGCTCTATTTTCACAGGGGTGTCCAATGGGTACCTCTTTTGAAAAAGACCGTTTATCAGGTGCACCACGGCAGGAGGGCTTGCCTCGGCCATGATGAACTTGAAGTTGCAGTCAAACGCCTGCGCCGTGCTCCTTTCCAGAGCCTCTTCTGATTTTTCTTGCATAAAAATTCTCCTCATATATCCTTAGACGCTTCTCGCAGGAAAAAAATCAAAAAAAGTGACATTTTAGGCGTTTTTTATGAAAAAATTCAGAGACAGGATAGCCCATCAATTGTTCGTGGGACGTTGCAACCGTCTCCATTGCCACGTCATTGCGCCACACCATTGCTGTCGGAAAATCGAAAAATCTGGGGTATGTGTCTGTTGCGCAACTAACAATATCGCCAAATATTCCGTAAAAACGATGAAATTGATCCTGGGCAATGCAGGCATCGTATTTCGCATTACCCAGACATCGTGGTTCACATTGCCCAGAAACGGGTGGTTGCAACGTCCCAAACGATGTTGGTTGCCCCATTCCGCAACGTCGTTTTGCCTGCGCCACTAATCAAACCAAAACTAGCCAGCCTGTTAGGGCAGACGCAAAGAAAAATGCGCAGCTCAAAAGACATAAAAACTGAAATATGGACGCAATGACAAAAGCTATTTTATTCACTTTTTCAAATACAAGCATACGGTAAAATACCAAAGAAATGCAAGCTATAAAAAAACCCGAAGATGAAAATATCATGTAAGCAATTCTGTTAAAATTTTCAAACAAGGTATTGTACGGAAACAGCAAATTGAACCAAAGCAAACATTGCGCCGCAAAACTGAAACAAAGAGGAAGTATCAAAGACAGCGCAGACATTTAAAAAACCTCGACAGATAATTTGGAATTTTTTTCCAGCAATTTTCGCTTCACTTTCTCTAAAAACTCTCGGGGAAGAGGCTTCGCAAAATTCTCAGCAGTCTCGCGAATTACGGAATAAAGCTGGACGCCGAGCAAGTTTTTCGGATTCTCATCGTAAATTCTTTGGACTATTTGAATATAATTATCAATTTCTTCGTTGCTTGGAATTTTGCAAAGCATGGTTTGTATCCGTAAAGGAAAGTTTGAAACGATAAATTTTAAATTCCTCTCCACTTCGGCAATGTCTATTTTCTTTTTCGGACGATTTATAAGTTGCAAAAAATCATCTGTGCCGGCATCGAGCTTGCCCCAAATTTCAGTAAAATATTCCAAGCCTTCCGTTATTTGCGCAGCGTTTGTTATCAGAATAAGCGGCGTATCGCAATACTCCCTTATAGCTTTGCATAACTCGACGAAATGCGGGTAAAGAGTTGGCTCTCCGTCGCCGCTCAAAGCGATGTCTTTTAGCTTGCGGTCTTTTTCATCAACGTCAAGAAAATATTCGGCAAGATTAGTTAATCTGTAAATAGAAAGCAGTTGCTTCAACTCGGAAATAATTTCATCCACGGTTGGCAAAACAGGTTTTGTGCTGCTAACCTGGCAATAAATGCAATCAAAAGAACACGCTCCGTTTGGCGTGCAATTTATTCCTATAGACAGTCCCTTTGCACGCCTTGAAATTACCGGATACACAAAATTTAAACCTGCAAACCTTCGGCTATGGTCTGCCCAGTACTTAGAAATTGACATACAACCTCAATTGAAACATATTCAAGCTTTCAAACCTCTCTCCTTTGGCTTCTTCCAAACCGGCGGCAATGCGATCTGTAAGTTGATGCTGGTAAGACAGTTCCAAAAAACGGGTTAAAGTAAAACGCAAATCCGCCGAAAGCTCTTCAAATACATAGTCTTTTAATTTTGCCTTTGGAAAAAACACCTCGCCAATAAGGTCTAAGGTAATGTATCTTGAAAGAGAAAGCCTTACGTTTAGGGAATTTTCCCAGCCGTAATCGTAAATATTATCAGTAGCCGCAGTGAACTCCATTCCCGTTTTGTTGCTGGGAATCTTCAAATTTCTTCTTATGGTTTGCCTTGCCGCAAAGCCTGTTTGAGCGGAAATATCCACGGAGTTGGAAACAAGCGGGCGCAAATTCAACCCAATGCCTTCTCCAATGCGAAGCGGATCAAATGAGGAACTCAGGCGAACTTTCTTTGTATTGGCAGATAAAGAATCTTCCTGCAAATAATGCTCTTCCGGAAAAATATGAGTCTTTAAGTTTGCTCTTGTGTATGGGCCAATCCATTCCAAAAACCTATACACAAAAGAACTTTGGAATTGCAGCAAATCCTGCGCAACGCTCCACTGGGCTTTTTGCATTTCTTCGTTTAGCCACTGCATATTTTCCCTTAAGTAAAGCTCGGTTAGCCAAAAAACTTTGGGAGGCGAATAAAGCATGCGAAGACGCAAGTCGCCAAGCGCATTTCTGGAGTTGCTTTTTTCACCATTTATCGTGCGCAATGATGTGTAGCTTGCCGAGCCGCCAAGCCTTAGCCCATAAGTCCAGTAGGAATTTTTTGAGGCGTTTATGCGCAATTTGTGCACTCCGCCTGCAACTAAGCGTCCGGTGCTTTCTTCAAAAACAAGCTCCACATGGTTTAACTCGCCCGGATTTACCTGCACTGTTATATAATTCAAAATAGAGCTTGCGTTTTCACCGCTTCTGGAAATTCTATACACTTGCGCTGGCAAAATCCATGTTTTAACATCATTTACCCTCTCTTGAGTCAAGCCAAAGCCTCTGCCATAACTCTCTCCGCTGTTAATTGCAAAAATTTCATAGCTCTCGGAAATAAATTCTCCGTCTTCATTGATTGTGTTAATAACAAGGCCGCCCCAGTCCGGAGGAATCAAGGTTGTTTTTCCTTCTTTCACTTCCACCAAGTATCCAAATCTTTTGTCTTCGCTGCCAGAACCCATAATAACCGTATATTTTCCATAAGGCACAATCAGGCGAAATCCGGGTTTGCCCACCCATTCCCTTCCTGTGTATTCTTTTGAAAGGGTATCTGTTTTTATAGCTACATATTCCGGTTCCAGCCGGCTTTCCGTAAAGCGGGGAACAAAAATGGCACCCTGTCCCATTCCTATAAAAGTTTCATCTTGATTCAACTGCTCTCCCAAACTAGGCGCAGTCCAGCCTTTGTCCTTATAAATATCGTGGAGTTCTTTTTCCTGGCTTTGCACCAGTTCTTTGCTTCTTTTTAAAACAACTTCCGAATCTTTTATCTCTATGCCGGGAAGCTCCGAAGACGGTATTGCAAATGCAATTGTCTGAACCACGATAGTTATAAATGCAAAGATAATAGCTAGTTGAAAGTTGAGAGTTGAGAGTTGAGAGTTCATTCAATCTCTCCGGGAGGAGGCAAAACTTCCATTTCAACAGGAGCTGGTTCCCTCGGTTTGCCGAGTATTGAAGCCATAACTGCGTCTATATCGGAAATGGCTTCGTTGTTTATCAATTCCAAAAGCTCAGACAAGCCGCGCACCACGTAAATTGGTTCCAAATTGCTAACTTTTTTGCGATAATCCCATTCTCTGCTCCACACAATTCTTTTTGTCCTGTTATCTTGCAAGTTCATGTTTATAGCCAAATGAGCGTACCATTCGTCCTGATTGTCGTATTCCTCCAATGCTCTTATGGTTCCGCTTATTGTAAAATCCGGTTCCTCAACATCTATGCTCCTTCTAACTTCCACAAACATTTTTGCGGCTTCCAAATGGCGAAAAAGCACATCCGATATCAAATATTCCGGTTTAACCGCCCACAGTTCATAGTTGTAATAATGCAACTGATACGGAGATTGCCTGTACACTATATTATTGCGGCGATACGCTTCTGCCACGTCAAAATCTTTTACCCTGATCGTGTATGGATAAGCAGCAGAATTTAGCATTTCCTTGGGTGTTGGCACGTAATCAAGTTGATAGTAACTGCTCTCTATAACTCGCGCAAAGCAACCAAAAAGCATTAAAGCTACCAAACCACTAACCACTAGCCACTTCATAACTCACCTCACCCTTTGCTGCTTTTCTTCGCCGCGAATCAATATAGACGGATTTTCTCTAGCCTGGCGGCTGATATCGTTAAAGTTTTCCATCGCTTCTCTTAAATAGCGAACAGTCACAGACAAATCTTCCTGATTGCGGTAAATAAGCTGGTCTCCTCTCTTTGCCAAAAGCTCTATGGCTTTTGCTGCGTCATTAGCGCTTTTTATCGCAGCTTCCACTTGCAAATTTTGAATTTTTTTGTCTGTGTGCGCAACCATGGAATCAAGCCTTGCGAGAACCTGCGCAACTTTGCTCTCTATGGTTCTAAGTTCCGTAACCGCAGCGTTTGAGTTTTCCAAAAACAAGGCTGTCTTGTTGGGAATTTCACTTATGCTTTTTGTGTTTTTTGCCAAAATTGAGTCCACATTAGATGTTATTTTGCCCAAATTAACGGTTGTTTTATCCAAATTCACGGAAATGTTCGCTAAATGCTTTTGATTTTTCTCGTCCGTCAAAGCAAGCAAATTATTCAAAATGCCTTCAAATTTTTCTGCGATGCTTTCTGCCTGCCCTGTGATTTGCTTAAGTCCGCTAACCGAAGACGCAATAAAGCTGCCCCTCATGGCATTCGGGTCGTTTGACGCTCCGCCGCTAAGCTCAATGCTTTTGAGCCCGGTCAAAGAAATTCCGCCGATTAGGTTTGCGGTCATGGTTGTTTTTATGGGAGTGCCCGCAGAAACCTCAAAATTCACCACTACCGCAGTCAAATCTTCGCTATCAACCTCCAATCCTGTAACTTGCCCCACAACTATTCCGTTCAATTTAACTTTAGCGCCCGGATTCAGGCCGTCCACGGATTCCGTAAAGCGGGTTTTATATGGAATGTATTTTTCCGTTATCTTTTTGCCAATCAAAAATGCCGCAGTACCCAAAATCAAAGAAAGCATAACCAGCACAAAAATGCCGAGCCTTATTCTTTCTGCTTTTGTAGTTTCCATTAAACTATCGGCGTGCCGGTTGTTTCTGTCAAATATCTAAAATCCATTAACAGTTGCCTGTATATGGGGCCAACTTTGCCATCGCCTATTTGTCGGGAGTCCAAGCTTATCACCGGAATCATTTCGGCTGCGGTGCCTGTTAGCCAGCACTCGTCAGAAGTCCAAATGTCAAAACGGCTCACAGTGCCGGAAATAACTTCAAAACCTCTTTTTCTCGCAAGCTCTGCGACCACTGCGGCAGTTATCCCGTCAAGAGATCCGCTATGCACGGAAGGCATGTAAATTTTTCCTTTGCGGGCTATGAACAGATTATCGCCTGTGCATTCGGCAACGTAGCCGAGAGGATTCAGCATCAAGGCTTCCTTGACCCCGGCCTGCACAGCTTCAATTTTAGCCAGTATATTGTTCAAATAATTTAATGACTTGACCCTCGGGTTGAGGCTCTCGTTATAGTTGCGGTGAGTGGCAACCGTTATTATTTTCAAGCCGTTCTCGTAGTCTTCCTTTGGATAAAGGGAAATTTTATCTGCAATGCAAATAACACTTGACTTTTTGCAAAGATAGGGATTAAGTCCCAAATCTCCAACTCCACGGCTTATTATCGGGCGAATGTAGCCGTCTCTTATGCTGTTTTTGTGGCAAGTTTTTATGATTATCTCTTCCATTTCCTTTTTGGAAACGCTTGGAACTAACGCTATAACCTTTGCGCTGTCAAACAGTCTGTCCACATGCTCGGTTAAGCGGAATACCATGCCGTTGTAGGCTCTAATGCCTTCAAACACGCCGTCTCCATAAAGAAAACCATGATCAAACACCGAAACCTTGGCGTTTTCTTTCTCATAAAAAGTACCATCTATATAGACATAAGACATGGCATCACTCGTTATTTGTTAACAATTCCTTCAATTTTCTCCTTAAGAGCTTCAGCTTCAAAAGGCTTTACCAGATAATTGCAAGCTCCGTTTTGGATAGCTTCAACAATCTTGGATTTCTCGGCTTCTGATGTTACCATCATAACCGGGATGCCTTTGGTTGCCGGGTTGCTTTTTATAGCCTTCAGACATTCAATGCCCGTCATATTGGGCATATTCCAATCCATGAGTGTTAGCTGGACAGCCGGATTTTGGCGAAGTTTCTCAAGAGCGTCTGCTCCGTCTTCCGCTTCTATCACGTCTGTATAGCCAAGGCTCCCAAGCGTATTCTTTTGAATACGGCGCATTGTAGAAGAGTCATCAACCAATAATATTTTCATTCTTTACCTCACTAAGTGAAACTATTTGTCAACCATGCTGACTTCCATGACAAAACTTCCGATATCAGTATCAAATGGAATACACATAACCGGGGCTTCTTTTGGCATATCAACAACATGCCCTTGGCCGCGCACTATGCTCGGCAAGGATATGGACAGATGCAATGTTTGCAAGTCTTTTTTCGCAAAACCTGTTATTATATTGGCTATTTCGCCAATGCAGTCTGCGACGCTTGCATTTAATTCCTTTATATCTTCTCCTAAAAATTTGGAGCATATCTTTAGAGCCGTGGCTAGAGGGTACGCCATAACAACGGCCCCCCTTACATCGCCGGAAAGCCCTATAACGCCTGAAATATCTGCATTGTTAGGTTCTTTGCGCAGGTAAAGTTTACCGGGCGTAACTGCTATGCCTACCATAGTCTTGAATGTTTCTATGGTTGACTTTAGGAACGGATTAATATGTTCAGCTTTCATGGGGTAAAATATAGAAAATTATTAAAGGTGCCCTTGACAAAATCTCTTTTTATTGCTATATTTGTATTACTTTTCTCTACGCCCTCATCGTCTAGAGGTTAGGACATGGGACTTTCAATCCCAGAACAGGAGTTCAATTCTCCTTGAGGGTAGTTGCCTAATATAGACCTGCACCTACACACCCTTTATTCGGATGGAGCCCTTGAGGTAGAGGCTCTTTTGAAATTGGCCCTTTCCAAGAACTTATCCTGTGTTTCAATAACCGACCACGATACTTTTGATGCCTATGCCACTGCGCCGGAAATAGCGGAGAGCTTGGGGGTGGAGCTTATTTCCGGCATTGAAATCAGCTCGGTCAACAACGGGAGAGACGTTCACATACTCGGCTATTTTTGCGATATTCAAAATGCGGAGTTGCGTGCCACCCTTGAAATTCAGCGAGAAAAGCGCAAAGACAGGGTCAGGGCGATTATTGAAAAATTATGCGGCATTGGGGTGAGCCTGAGCTACAAGCAGGTTGAGGAGCAATGTTTTGGAGCCAGCATAAGCAGGCCTCATATAGCTTTTGCTCTTATGCAGGCCGGGTATGTCAATTCTTTTCAGGAGGCTTTTGAGCGTTATTTGAAGGAAGGAGCAATAGCCTACTGCCCTCCAAAGGGCATTTCTTCGGAAGACGCAGTTTTTCTGATAAAAAAGGCCGGAGGGCTTGCGGTCATGGCTCATCCAGAATACACAAATGCGGATGAACTCATTCCAAAGCTTGCGGAATGCGGCATTGCCGGCCTTGAAGTTTATAATTACAAAACAGCGAAAAGCGTTAAGAAATACAAAAAGATTGCGGAAAAATACGGGCTTGTTGCGACTGGCGGAAGCGATTTCCACGGGGGTTCCGGCTTGATAGGGATGCAAAATTTGCCGTATTCGATAGTTGAAGAATTAAAGGCCAGGCTTGGTTCCTGAGTCGTTTTTCGCCCTGCGTACATTGCGAAAAAACTTTTGCAAAATATCTGCGCTTTCCTTTTCCATTAGGTTGCCAGCAACGGTACCGTTGCGGGAAGCGGCAAAAACGACCCTGGATATGCGGCTGTTTTTTATGGCGCCCCAGCACATGGGGCATGGCTCCAGCGAAACGTATAGCGTTGCGCCGTCTAGGCGCCAGTTTTTCAAATGTTGCCCAGCCTCGTTTATGGCCAGAATTTCCGCATGGGCTGCTGCGCTGCAAAGCTCTTCCATTCTGTTTTTTGCAGTTGCGATTTTTTCTCCGTTTAGCACAATAACCGCTCCTATCGGGGTTTCGCCGCATGCGGCAGCCTCTTCCGCAAGCTCCAGCGCCAAACTCATCCATTCACGGTCTTCAGGCGAAAACATTGTAAAAAAGTAGAATTTCTATTTTGCGCAAAATGTACCTTTCAATTAGCAAGGCTGCTGAAGTTTTAAGAGGCGGCGGAATAGTGGCAATTCCCACGGAAACTGTTTACGGGCTTGCAGGCAATGCCTTTGACGAAACCGTTGTAGCTAAAATTTTCGCTGCGAAGGAACGGCCTTTTTTTGACCCTTTGATTGTGCATATAGCGGAGTTTGGCGAGCTTGAAAGCTTGGTTGCGGAAGTTCCTAAGAACGCAATGCTCTTGGCAGAAAAATATTGGCCGGGGCCTTTGACTCTGGTTTTGCCCAAAAAAGAAAAAGTTCCTGATTTAACCACCGGCGGCATGCCGACTGTTGCTGTTAGAATGCCCAAAAAACAAATTGCAAGGGATATAATAAAACTTGCCGGGTTTCCGCTGGCGGCTCCAAGCGCAAATATGTTTCAGCATTTAAGCCCAACAAATGCAGAGCATGTTCTGGAACAGCTTGGCGGGCGAATAGACGGCGTTGTTGACGGGGGTGCTTGCGAAATTGGCGTTGAGAGCACAGTTATAGGCTTTGAGGGTGAAACTCCCGTAATATACAGGCCGGGCGCGATTACAGAGGAGATGATTGGATTTAAAACCACTCACCACTCGCCACTAGCCACTAGCCACCCATCGCCAGGATTGCTGAATAAGCATTACTGCCCCAGCACTGCGTTGTATTTGGGTATGCCAAGCGAGGTCCCGCCTAATTCCGGCTTGCTGGCTTTTGGGGAGTTGCCGGAAAATTCAATTGGCTTTGCGAAAATATTAAATCTTTCGGAAAGCGGAGACCTTATAGAAGCGGCTGCCAATTTATATGGGATGCTGCATAAGCTTGATTCTTTCGGGCTTAACAAAATTTTCGCCATCCTGCCGCCCCGAACCGGGCTGGGCAACGCAATTAATGACAGACTGGCTAAAGCGTCTTGCCATTTACTATATTTTGCCTGATGTTGAGATTTTTTATAGCCATATCTTTGCTTTTATTATCCTGTGGCAAATCGATAAATGTACAAAGCGAAAAATTGCCAAAGTATTCTTCTTATAAGGATGTTCCCGGAGTAACGCAAGAAGAAATACAAGCAATAGAAACTTTAAAGGGGAAAAAAGGTTCTTTTATTTATGGGATGAATGAAAGTACGGAAATTTTTTATGGGGACAACGATGAAATTCGTGGATATGCCGCATTGCTTTGCAGCTATTTAAGCGATTTGTTCGGAATGTCTTTTAAACCGGCTATCTATTTGTGGGATGATTTGGTGGAAGGGCTTGAAAATGGCAGCATAGACTTTACCGGCGAGATGACCGCTACGGAAGAACGCAAAAAAAAGTATTATATGACAAGCCCTATTGCCGAGCGTTCGATAAAATATTTTCGCGTAAAGAACTCCGATGCTTTTGATGAAATAGCGAAATTGCGCCCATTGCGCTATGCTTTTTTGAAAGAAGTCACTACGGTGGATGATATTTCTCCGTTTTTAAGCAAAGAAAGCGAGATATTTTTTGTTTCCAACCATCAAGAAGCCTACGATATGCTAAAAAGCGGCAAAATAGACGCTTTTTTTGAGGAAAATACCGCAGAGGCAACATTTAATGTTTACGGCGATATAGTGAATATGGATTTTCTTCCGTTGATTTACACCGGAGTTTCCATGAGCACTCAAAATTCGGAGCTTGCGCCTGTTATTTCTGTTACGCAAAAAATGCTGCAATCCGGGAGCATTCATTATATAACGGAGTTGTATAGTAAAGGGCACAGGGAATACATGACTCACAAGCTTTTCAGGTACAATCTTGACGAAGTTGAGCGGGAATACATACGTGACAATCCGGTTGTGCGTTATGCGGTGGAATATGACAATTATCCCATGAGCTTTTACAACAAGCACGAAAAACGCTGGCAGGGAATATTTTTAGACGTGTTGGCTGAGATGGAAGCGTTGCTTGGAATATCCTTTGAGCCTGTGAATAAACCCTACACCGAGTGGCCGGACTTGCTTAAAATGCTTGAAAACGGAGAGGCGTCAATTATATCCGAGTTAATTTACTCAAAAGAAAGGCAGAATGATTTTTTGTGGCCTAAGAATGCGATTTTGCAGGATAAATACGCCCTTTTGTCAAAAGAGAGCCTTCGTGACGCAAACATCAATGAAATTTTGCGTATGAAAGTAGGGCTCGCAGAAGGGACTGCGCATGCGAATCTGTTTAAAACATGGTTTCGAAGCCATCCTGATTATGTAGAATATAAAAGCACGCAGGAACAGTTTGAAGCTTTGGAAAGAGGCGAGGTTGACATGGTGATGGCGAGCCAGTACCTATTGCTTTATTTGACAAATTACATGGAGCTTCCTGATTATAAAATCAACATTTTATTTAGCAATTCTTATGAGTCGTTTTTAGGGCTTAACAAAGACGAGGTTGTTCTGCGCTCCATTATAGATAAAGCGCTTGAGCAAATAGATAAAGGCAAAATATCCGGGAAATGGATGCGCAAAACTTTTGATTACAGGGCAAAGATAGCGCAATCCAGGCTGCCGTGGCTTATAGGAGTGTCTGCTTTGCTGTTCCTTGTGATTATTCTTATGCTTATTTTGCATCGCAGAATTTTGAGCGAGGAAAAACGGCTGGGACTCTTGGTGAGCGAGCGTACCGCAGAGTTGGATGAGCAGCGCAAATTGCTTGAGCACATTAGCTTAACAGACCAATTGACTAATATACCTAACAGACGCAATTTTGACTGCCATTTGAATTCGGAGTGGCGCAGGGCCATAAGATATAAATTGCCGCTTAGCCTGCTGATGATGGATGTAGACAGATTTAAATTGTATAATGATACTTACGGTCACCAGCAGGGCGATATCATTTTAAGGTCGGTCGCAAAATGCATTGAGAAAATGGTAAAGCGTCCGGGAGATCTTGTTGCTCGTTGGGGCGGCGAGGAATTTACCGTATTATTGCCTAATACTAATTCTGCCGGTGCGTTGGAAATGGCCGAAAGCGCGCACGCAATTATAAGGAAATCAACCGAGGTGACTGTGAGCATTGGCGTGGTTACGCTAATTCCCGGAAACTTCCACTCAATTGACAATTTTATTTCCGCTGCGGATGACGCTTTGTACAGGGCTAAGGAAATGGGCCGCAACAGGATTATTGTGGGAACTATTTTCTAGCCGCTTAACCGGAGTTTTCTATATTACCTCTATGCCAAAAGATTACGCAAAAAGCAATCGCAAGAGCTTGGACATGGAGCAGCTGCAGGATCTGCGTTTTACCATGGTTATGGAACTTGGGTCAACAAAGGTTACCGTAAGGGACTTGCTCAACTGGCGAGGCAGCCAAAAAGACCAGAAAGACGGCTCGGTTATAGAGCTGGATAGGGTAGCTGGGGAAAACGTTGACTTGCAGATTAACGGCAAAGTTATGGCAAAAGGCGAAGTTGTGGTGATGAACAACCATTTGGGATTCAGGCTTGTTACGCTTTTAAACCCAGAAGAAAGGCTAAAGAATCTATAATGAGCAAAGTTCGCAAATTTCCAAAGTGGCATGTTCCGCCGCCTATAATACATATTCTGGTATGGATTTTTGTTTACTTGGTTCCTGTGGTCTTGCTGCCGTCTGAAACGGAGAGTTCTTGGCATATTCGCTACAAAACTACCTTTCCGTTTCTTGTGACGCTGGTGTCTTTTTATGCGAATTACCTCTATTTAATACCAAAATTTCTTTACACAAAGCGAATAGCTCTTTATACGGTCATAAATTTGGCCATGTTTTTAGCGATGTCTTATTTAATAAGCATATGGAAAAGCTATGTTGTAGTAGCCGGGATTATAGCTCCGCCTCCGGAACCTTCAATTCCATTCGGATGGCTGTTAAAAGGCTTGGCTGGCCTTGTGTTTGTGAATGGCATTGCCATATCTGTTCGTTCAACTTCGCTATGGTTTCACTCGACTGAAAAGATGCAAAAAATGGAGCTTGAAAATGTGCGTTCCGAGCTGTCTTTTTTAAAGATGCAAATATCGCCGCATTTCCTGTTTAACACGCTCAACAATATTTTAACCCTTATAGATGAAAACAAAGAGCTTGCAAAACAGTCCGTGCAACGGCTCTCAAAGCTGCTTCGCCTTGTTATTTACGACTCGGAAGCCAATTCTGTTACAATAAAACAGGAAGCGGAATTTTTGACAAATTATTCGGATTTGATGAGGCTTCGCTACGGCCCGGAGCTTAAATTCAATTTGGAAACAAACTTGAGCGAGCCTGACGCTCCCATAGCGCCGCTTTTGCTGATTCCCATGCTGGAGAATATTTTTAAGCACGGCATAGGGCCTTCGGTGGCGAACAGTTCCATAAGCATAAAAATAACTTCCGTAAAGGGAAAAATTACTTTTGAAAGCTCCAACTCATATTTCCCAAAAACCAGCCAAGACAAGAGCGGCAGCGGAATAGGCATTGCCAATATGCAGAAAAGGCTGGATTTGCTTTATGAAAGACGCTATTCTTACGATTGCAAAATTGTAGGCGGAAAATATATAACAAAACTTGAATTGCAATATGAGCCACTCAATTGAAATACGCAAAGCCAAAGAACACAATCTCAAAAGCATAGACATAAGCTTGCCCAGAGATTCTTTTGTGGTAATCACGGGAGTTAGCGGTTCCGGCAAGAGCAGCCTTGCCTTTGACACAATTTTTCAGGAAGGCCAAAGGCGTTATATAGAGTCGCTTTCAGCGTATGCCCGGCAGTTTATAGGCACAATGAAACGCCCGGACGCAGAAAGCATAAGGGGAATTTCTCCCACAATTTCCATAGACCAGAAAACAATAAACCGCAACCCTCGCTCCACGGTTGGAACGGCAGTTGAAATCTTTGACCATTACAGGCTGCTTTTCGCAAGGCTTGGCACGGCGCATTGCCCAAAGTGCGGCAAAGAAATAAAAGCGCAAACCACGGAGCAAATAGCAGACAATGTTTTCCAGGAAAGAGCGGGGCAGCAGGCGATTGTAATGGCGCCAATAATTCGTGAAAGAAAGGGCGAATACAGAAAAACAATCGATGAGTTAAGGGAAAAAGGATTCGCAAGAGCGAGAATAGACGGGACTCTGTATGAGTTAGGAGTGGAGAGTGGAGAGTTGAGAGTTGAGAGTGAAAAGAAAATTCCGGAGTTAGCTCGTTATGAAAAGCATTCTATAGATGCAGTAATAGATAGAATTTCAATTGAACCTAAAAATAGAACCAGATTTACGGAAGATTTAGAACAAGCGTTTAAAATTAGCGGAAACAAACTAGTATCATTCATTTTTACAAAACTCTCAACTCTCAACTCTCAACTCTCAACTGAATACACAGTAATGAGCGCAGATTTAGCTTGCGCCAAGTGCAGCGTTTCGTTGCCTGAAATTGCGCCAAGACTTTTTTCTTTTAATGACAAACAGGGTCAGTGCCCAACTTGCAAAGGGCTTGGTAAAAGTTACCAGATAGAGGTTTCAAAGCTAATAAACCCGGAACTTTCAATAAAAGATGGCGCAATCATGGCAAGCACGGCAGAAGGCAGGCTTATTTTCAGCGACATTGGCCATGCCGAATACAAGGCAATTGCCAAAGACCTTTCCGTGCCTTGGAAAAAGCTGCCGGAAAAAGCGAGGAATGCGATTTTGGACTTGATAATTCCTGTTCTTCAAGGGCTTTGGGAGCAGTGGCACATTCATTTATTGCAAAGATATATGCTAATAGAGCCGTGCGGCGAGTGCAAAGGAGAGCGTGTTTGCGCAGCGGCAAGGGCTATGAGATTTCACGGAAAGGGGATTAGCGAAATATCTTCTCTTTCTGTTGATGCCTCTGTGAAATTTTTTGAAGAATTGAATTTGAGCGAAAAGGAAAAAAGAATAGGCAGGGAAATTTTCAGAGAAATAAAGGGCAGGCTCAGTTTTTTGCAAACAGTGGGGCTTGGATATTTAACGCTGGACCGGGGCTCTGCAACGCTAAGCGGCGGCGAAGCCCAGCGCATAAGATTAGCCGGGCACGTGGGCGCAGGCCTGCAAGGCGTTCTCTATGTCCTTGACGAACCCAGCATTGGCCTTCACGCAAAAGACAACGAAAAGCTGCTGGACATCCTGGAAAAACTAAGGGCTCAGGGCAACAGCCTGATTGTAGTGGAACACGACGAAGAAACAATTCGCCGAGCCGACTGCGTAGCGGACATAGGTCCCGGAGCAGGCAGCGAAGGCGGCGAACTGGTAGCCATAGGCACAGTAAAAGATTTGCAAAAAAGTCCAAAATCCATAACAGGCATGTATTTAAGCGGAAAACGAAAAATTGAAATCCCCAAAAACCGCCGCCCTGTAGGGGCGGCTGCAAGGGGCCGCCCCTACGGCGGCCACAACAAAATCACAATCACCAATGCAAAAACCAACAATTTAAAAAACATAACCGTAGATTTTCCATTAGGTGTTTTAACCGCAGTAACGGGAGTCAGCGGCAGCGGCAAAAGCACGTTGATAAATCAAATCTTAAAAAAACAGCTTGAAAACAGAACCGCAAAGGGTATGGAGCACATAGACAAAGTTATAGAAATAGACCAAAGTCCGATTGGCAGAACGCCTCGCTCAAACCCAGCCACTTATACAAAAATTTACGATGACATCAGAGGCCTGTTCGCAAGCCTGCCTGAGAGCAAAATAAAAGGCTTCACAAAAAGCAGGTTCAGTTTTAATATACATGGCGGAAGATGCGAAAAATGTTGCGGAGCGGGTGTTATAGAAGTTGAAATGCAAATTTTGCCGAATGTGCAAATAATCTGCGACGAGTGCGATGGCAAGCGTTTTAACGATGCAACGCTTGATATCTTTTTCAAGGGCAAAAATATTTACGACGTTTTGGAGCTCAGCATAAACGAGGCTTTGGCATTCTTTGAAAACCAGTCGAAAATAGCGAAGCCCTTAGCCGTTTTGCAGGAGATTGGCCTTGGCTATGTGAAGCTGGGGCAGCCGAGCACAACGCTTAGCGGCGGCGAGGCGCAGAGGATGAAAATCTCAACCGAGCTTCGCAGGCCCGGTACCGGCAAAACCCTCTACCTTCTCGACGAACCTACAACAGGTCTTCACTTTGAAGACATTCGTTGCTTGCTGGAATGTTTGCAAAAGCTTGTGGACAAGGGAAACACGATGATTATTATAGAGCACAACCTAGATGTGATAAAATGCGCAGACTGGATTATAGATCTTGGCCCTGGAGCCGGCGAGCATGGCGGCTATGTGGTGGCAGCAGGCACGCCGGAGCAAATAGCAAAATGCGAAAAGTCATGGACAGGCAAGTTTTTGAGAAAGGTGGTGTAGAGAATTTGTATATTCCTCCATATGACAGATAGACTTTGCAAGCATTTAACGGCTGGCTTTGCCGGCTTGATTGCTTTTATTACTTATGCTATAACTATGGCGCCAACCGTTAGTTTTTGGGATTGCGGAGAATTTATAGCCAGCGCCAATACCCTAGGCATACCGCACCCTCCGGGTACCCCGTTTTTTGTGTTTTTTGCCAGGGTTGTAATAGTCATGCTGCCTATGGTGGAAGAAATAGCGAAAAGAGTTAATTATATATCCGTTTTCACATCTGCGGCAACGGTTTACGTAATAGTGCTTTTTTGCTGGGACTTGCTGGCAAAGCTCTCCAAAAACGTTTCAAGGTTTATTTTGACTGCGGCTTCGCTCTGCGCAGGGTTCTTGCTGATGTTCTCCGACACATTCTGGTTTAATGCGGTGGAAGCCGAGGTGTATGGCTTTGCCATGTTTATAGTGATGCTCGTTTCTTACCTGGCTTTGCTCTATTTAGACAACAAAAATGACCGGTATTTGGTTTTCATATGCTACTTGGCGTTCCTCGGCATTGGCGTTCATCTATATACCCTGATGACCATTCCCGCCATATTTATTTTGCTTCTTTTCGCAGACGGAAAACCTTTGAAAACCCTTGTGGAAAAATGGCCGCTGTGGATTACAGGCACTGTTCTGCTATCGGCGGTTTATGCCATATCAAGCTTTATAACCTGGTCCGTTATTTTGATGCTTGTTTTGCTCGTAGCCTGGCTTGCGACCAGGAATAAAAACATTGGGCTTTCGCTGGCGTTTACGGTGGTGGCTCTAATAGGATTTAGCACGCATCTCTACATTCCAATTCGCTCGGAGCTAAATCCCATTATAGACGAGAACGACCCGGAAATAAACTTTAGAGACGACAATGGCAAATTGATTTTGAAAAACTTTAACCCGACAGGAAAAAACTGGCGCGCTTTTTACGATTACCTTGAACGCAAGCAATATGGCTCCGAAAGCATGATAAGCAGGGCCTTTTACCGCCGTGCCCAGTTGGACAACCAAATTCTTGTGTTCCCGCACATGAGCTATGGCGGCTACCAGATTGCGCAATATTCCCCATTTAAGGTTGGCCAGGTAAGCTATTACCAAAAAGGCTATTATTCCATAGACCCGGACGGGAATGAACCCCTTGTGCGAGGCTCTTTGAAGTTTCCGACTCTTATGATGAGCATAGGCGAAAATGAGCTTGCGCAGGCAGCTATATTCCTGCTTTTCAACGGGCTTTTGGTTTGGATTATATTCATCTCCTTCAAAAGAAGCAGAGCCATTGGCATTTATTTGGCCTTGCTCTACGGCCTTTGCTCCGCAGGCCTTATATGGTACATCAACTTTTCAGACGGCACCAAGCCTGAAAGACGCGACCATAGAGCGTGGGTTGGCCAAATGGAAGAAATTACAAGAGAGCTTTCCAATAAAGGAATGATGACAGTGTCTCGCATCCCGGATCCGAACGAGCTTTTAAATATTCAGCGCATGATTTTAAAAGACCACTCAAATGGCGCGAAACCTAGCAAGCACGAGCAAAACCCTGCATGGCAAAACTGGGCTAAAATACAGGCAGCGATTAGATCCGTTGGCTGGCCGGCGTCTCTTGCGTCTTTGCCGGACCCTGTGCATTTGGAAGTTAGGGATAGGGATTATTTTTATTCTCCGGCGTTTATATTTATGTCTTTGCTTTACGGGCTTGGCATAGGGCTTTTGCTTTTGAGCATAGCGCAAAGAAAGGAGAGTTTGCTAAAGCCCAGCGGAATAGCGGTTGTTTTGCTTTGCGGCGCGGTTCCCCTGTTTGCAAATTACAAGGAGCATAACAGGGCAAACTTGTGGGTGCCCTGGGATTATGCGTATAATCTGCTGATGAGCTGCGAACCCAATGCCATACTTTTTACCAATGGCGATAACGATACTTTCCCGCTTTGGTTTGCGCAGGAAGTTGCCGGCATTCGAAAGGATGTCAGGGTTGTGAATTTGAGCCTTGGCAATACGGACTGGTATATAAAGCAAATACTGGATAACCCGCCTGTTCTTAAACTGAGCTACGACAAAGCCGGCATAGACAGGGAATTTGCGCTTAATGAAAATAATTTTAACCACGCTTCGCAAAAGATAGACTATTGGGTTAATTTGGCCGAAGAGAGAATTCCAAAATTCACCAAGCAAATTGAGAATTTGAACGCTCGCTTGGGCTATGCCGAAACCGCTGCTGATTCTGCGGAAATAAACGCTGCGATGGATAAGTTAAAACCATATCTTCAAATTTTCACTGCGTTAAAGGAATGGGGCACACCCCGCAGAGGCGGCATTATGCAAACCCAATACAAGCTTGTGATAGATTTGGCATTGAACAATCTTGACAAGCCGCTTCATGTTTCAACAACAGTGGGGCTTTCAAACGCTGTTGGCTTGGACAAATACATGGTTCAAAAAGGCATGGTTTGGGATTTGGTGAAAGGGACGCTTGCCCCGGTTCGCAAAGACAGCATTGATGTGGAAAGAACCGCTCATCTGATTGACAATGTGTTTAAATTCAGGGGGCTTGGCGACGGCACTGCATACATAGACGAAGAAACAAGGCAGCTTCTTTTGATTTACAATAATATTTACTCGCGCCTTGCCATAGCAATCAACGACACTGAAAGAGGGCTTCGCTATGTGGATCTTGGGATAAAGCAGTTCCCTGAAGAATGGCGCAATTATCTTGCGGCGGCAGAGTTGCTTAGAATGTCCGGCAACAAAGCCAAAGCAATAGAATACCTGGAAAAAGGTTTAGAAGAAGTTTCTGCTGGTTTTGGCAGTCAGTATTTGCGGCAAACGCTAGAAGCGTTAAAAGGCAAAGAATAAAAGGAGGGTAACATGGAGAGTGTAGCGATAACAGTGCTTGTGGCTTTGAATATAGCCACTATCGCATTCTTTTTGCTTTACGGGCGCAAGCGCGAAAAAGCACAAAAAGAGAAAGTAAAAAAGCTTCTTTGCGAAAAGGACGAGCAAAATCGCATAGAAACTGAGCAGGCGGTTTACAAAGCCAAGTCAGATTTCTTAATGAAAACGAGCAATGAAATTCGTTTTCCGTTAAATGCCATTATGGGCTTTAACGATTTGATTCTGGATAAAAAGCACTTGGATGAGGATGTGTTTGAGAATGCGTCTAAAATACGCGATTCCAGCGCAGCCCTCTTGGGCATTATAAACGATATTTTGGATTTTTCAAAAATAGAAAGCGGAAACCTGGAAATTGTTCCCGTAAAATACGAGCTTACAAACCTTATAAACGGCGTGATTTCTTCCAACATAATCAATATGGAGTCAAAACCCATAAAATTCAATTTGGAAATAGATCCGGATTTGCCGGGCAATTTGTTCGGGGATGAGTTCAGGCTTAAGCAGATCTTTAACAACATTCTTTCCAATGCGTTTAAAAACACAAAGAATGGAAATATTAAATGGGACATAAACTTTGAGCGAGATGGCGGCGATCTTTGGTTGATTTCAAAAATACAGGATTCCGGCGTAGGCATAAAGAAAGAAGATTTGAAGAATTTATTCTCAGACAGCATGGGGCTTGTCATTACAAAAAAAATAATAAATATGATGGGCGGCACCATAGACGTTGAAAGCGAATATGGCAAGGGTTCTCTGTTTACCATTAAAATAAAGCAGCAAATTCAAAGCGAAACGACAATAGATAAAAAGATTATAGATGATTTTAAAAACTTTGACACACTTGCCAGCAAAGATGAAAGAAACGCCAAGCCGGTTTACAATCAAATGCCATATGCCACTGTTTTGCTGGTTGATGACATGGCTTGGAATTTAGAAGTTGCACAAGGGCTTATGCGCAGATACGGAATGAAAATAGACACTGCGCTTAGCGGAAAAATAGCCGTAGCCAAAATGATGAACCAGAGCACAAAATATTCTGCGATTTTTATGGACTACATGATGCCTGAAATGGATGGCATGGAAGCCACTCGCAGAATAAGGGAACTGGGCACTGAATACGCAAAGAACATTCCGATTATAGCCTTAACGGCAAATGCGTTGGCAGATAGCGAAAAGGCATTTTTGGGAAGCGGTTTTAACGATTTCATGAGCAAGCCTATAGAAGCTATGAGTTTGGATGCGATTCTGAAAAAATGGGTTATGGCAGAGAGCAAGTAAGGATGAATTTAAGCATAATAATTCCCGTAAAAGACGAGGCAGAAAATTTGCCCGAATTATTTGCGGAAATTATAACCGTCGTAGGGGCAGACCTGGAAATCATAGTCATAGACGATGGTTCCAGAGACAACACATGGGAAGTATTGCAGAATTTATCCAAGCAATATGATTTTTTGAAAACAGTGAAATTTCAATACAACTGCGGAAAAGCCGCTGCGCTTTCGCATGGTTTCAGCATGGCAAAAGGCAAGTACATAGCAACGATGGACGGCGATTTGCAAGACAACCCTGCGGAAATACCTGAAATGCTGAAAATGCTTGAGAACTCTGATTTGGTGAGCGGCTGGAAAAAGAAGCGGCATGACCCTTGGCACAAAACAATCCCAAGCGTATTTTTCAATTTGGTTGTTTCAATTGTGTGCGGTCAGCGTTTGCATGATTTTAACTGCGGATTAAAGGTGTATAAGGCTGAAGCAGCAAAAAGCGTTAAGCTTTACGGAGACTTTCATAGGTTTATTCCTCTTATGGCAAGCTGGAACGGGTATAAGATTGCCGAGAAAGTCGTTGAGCACAGAGCCAGGCGGCACGGGGTTTCAAAATACGGAGTTTCCCGCTTGGTGTCTGGTTTTTTGGATTTGCTCACATTGATGTTTTTGCACGAGTTTGCTATTAAGCCTTTGCATTTTTTTGGCACGCTTGGCTTGCTTGTGTGCCTTGCGGCATCGGTTGTTTTTGGATATTTCGGTTTTGAATGGATTTCTTCGGGAGAATTAAGGGTTCGCCCCTTGCTGGTTTTGGCCGGCTTTGCTTTTGTTTCCGGCATTCAGTTTATGTCTCTCGGACTGTTGGGCGAGATGTTGAATTCCAAATTGCACGCCACTTCCCCCCCTTCCATCGCAAATACAGAAACAGCGGAAAAATAGTGTATAGAAGCACGGTTATGCACCAGGTTGCCATAACTTCCATTTTGAAAACATTAAAGAACAGCCATATTACAATGACTAATATCCAGTGCTGCCCGCTTGTTATGAACATGGCGGCTAAAGTATCTCCTGCGCCTCGCAACGCTCCTGCGTAAACGACAATGAATGACGCTACGGATACATATATCGCAGCCAGGCGAATCATGGACACGGCCAAATTGCGGGACTGCTCCCATTCCGGGCCGGGAGAGTGCGGAGAGAAAACATTGGCCAGAACGCTTGGTATTCCCACGAAAAGCACAATTATAATTCCCGAATAAATTACGCCGACTTTTATGCCTGAGTATATTGAACGGTTTGCGGAAGCGAAATCCCTTGCTCCTATGTATTTTCCCACTATGCTGGTAGCTCCTATCTCCAACCCGATTAAAGGTACGTAGGCCACCATGTCCCAACTGAACATTATGCTTGTAGCGGTTGCCGCCACCAGGCCTTGGGAATCAAAGGTGAGTATCATGGCTTGGAAGGCGAGCATATTCAGAAATATTTCCGTGCCGGACGGCAGGCCTTTTTTTATAAGGGTAGAGGAGATTCTTTTGCTGAAGCGCCAGCATTTGTTCGTTGAATATTTTTCCCTGTATTCCTTACTGAAAAATTTGGAAAGCAAAACGCAGAGCGCAGCGAAATTTCCCGAAATAATGGCAAGCGGCGCTCCGCTGATATCTAATCTTGGAAATCCGAACTTGCCGAATGTAAAGCAGTAGCTGAGAAGGAGCGTTGTAACGAGGCCGGCCAGAGTTGCGGTCATAACAGTGCGGGTTCTTCCGAGGCCAATAAAATAACAGGCGAAAGCGTGGCGAAACATTGTGATTATTGAGCCGTAGAGCAGAATGTCAAAATATTGTATTTGCAAAATTCTTTGCCCAGCGGATACGCTAAAGGAGCTCATAAACATATGCGCTGCTGGCATCAGTGCGAGTGCGAGAGGGTAGCTGCATATTGCTATGATTGTAGCCTGCGCAAGCACAAGCGAGCATCTGGATGTTTTTTGCGCGCCCAGGTTTTGCGCAACCATTGCTGTGGTGTAACTTATAACTCCGTTGAAGAATGTTATGGTCACCATTTCCATTAGGCCGCCGGTCAAGGCGGCGTTCATATAGTCCGAGCCGAGCTTGGAGAGGAACATTCTGTTTATAAAAACCAAAAAAGTATCAAAAGACATCGATAGCACCATAGGCATCGATATCATCAGCATTTCCTGAACTCCGCCTTTGCGCAGATTATCTTGGAAAAATTTCATTGCGGAGTTAATGTAGAAAATTTGCTGAATGCGGACTCTGGGTACTTTTTAACCCAGTCTGCGTTTAGCGGCTCTTTTAAAAAACGATGCTCAACGCTGTTGTACCAATGCACTATCCGTGTGCTTGGCAGCAGCATTTTATTCAGCCTTTTTGCGGTGCCGTTTAAAAAATAATGTCTGCAAACTTCCGGGCCAAGAGGATAAAAATAGCTACTAGGCAAAACTTCCATAAATTCCGAGCTTTTGTTCTGCGTTATGTTTTGCAAAAGGTGAGTGCCAAGCCTGTATCTTTTAAGCCTTTCTTTTTCCGGCATTGATTTTATGGTTTCAAATGCTTTTGCTATTATAGGGTTTTCGGCTTCGCTTGCCAAAACGGCGTTGTTTGCGGACTGGCTGAAGAACCCTTCGGTTTTTCTGAAAATTTGCTCTCCGCTTGGGCAATAAGTGCAAAAGAATCGCCAAGCGAAGCGAAGGCCGCACGCCATGTAGGTGAACGGATTTATTGAGTTAAACAATTCTCTTGGCAGGGCAACGGTTTCTGTTCCGCAAAAGCCTTTGAAGCGGAGCAAATCGTCAATGGGCTTCACAAAAACTGTGTCTGTGTCTAGGTAAACGCCGCCGTATTTATATAGTATGGCCAAGCGGAGCAAATTCGCCTTTGAAGCCGGGCTTTTCAATTTGCCGTAAAGCTCTTTGTCAATTTCAAGTTCTGCGAGGTCAATTAATTTGCATTGCGCATAGGGGCAAACAAGTTCACAGTCCGAATAAATGATGATTTCATCGGGTTTTTGCGCATATAACGCCGATTTAACGGCAATTTCCGCACTCCAAGGGAAATTTTTTCCGAGCCAAATGAAAAATATGCGATTGGGAATCATTTTCGGATAATTTAGAAAAATGTTTTCTAAATTCACTTCATTGGCACAGTTAAAAACAGGCCTTGCGCCACGGCTTGCTGCTTTCCATGCTCTTTTGAACTGGAAAAAGGGTCAGGGTTTTGTGCAAGACAATTTGCAAAAGACTTGCGAAGATTTGCCGCAAAACGATAGAGCTTTGGCTTATGAAATAGCTCTTGGCACTTGCAGGAATCTTGAAGATTTGGACAAAAAGCTGCAAAGTTTAATGCGCACGCTGCCCGAAGAGCCTTGCAGGGCAATTTTGGAAATTTCCCTTTACCAGTTGCTGTTCACAAGAATTCCGCCATATGCCGTTGTTAATTCCGCAGCCGATTTAGCCAGGCAGCTTAATTCAAATGTGAAGTTTGTAAATGCTGTTTTGAGAAATGCTTTGCGAAAAAACTTTGCGAAAGCAGAGAGCAAGGCGCCTCCGCAATGGATTAGAGTGAACCTGCAAAAGACAAGCGTTGAAGAGCTGGGTTTGCAGGGAGCGAAAATTCTTTTCAACAAATTTGTTTTAATTTCAAATGCGGGAAAATTCTTAAAAAATCCATTATTTGAAAAAGGTTTTTATTCGTTTCAGAATCCCGCTTCTTTTTTCGTGGAAAAGATGTGCGAAATAAAGCCCGGATATAAAATCTGGGATGCTTGCGCTGCTCCCGGCGGCAAAACAGCGATGCTTGCGGAGGCTAATCCAGATGCGTTTTTCGTGAGTACGGACAACAGCACAAAGCGAATTGAAAAACTGTTTGATTTGCAAAAAAGGCTTGGCTTGAGCAATGTTGGCATAGCGTTAGCAGATGCGCAAAATCCGCCGTTTTCCGAATGTTTTGACATAGTTATAGCAGATGCGCCCTGTTCAAACATGGGAGTAATTTCAAGGCGCCCTGAAGCTCTTCACAGAGAAAATTCTGAGCTTCCGAAAAAGCAGCTCGCGATTTTGCAAGGCGCGGCAGCGGCTGTTAAAAAAGGTGGAGTTTTAATTTACTGCGTATGCAGCCAGGAAAAGGAAGAGACTCAGCATGCAATAGATGGGTTTATTTTGGAAGATTCCATATACACAGATATGCCGGATGTGGACGGATTTTATGTGGCGAAGTTTAGAAAAAGTTGAGAGTTGAGAGTTGAGAGTTGAGAGTTATATATTTGCGTTGTTAGTATCTGCTAATGCTTTTGCGCAGACTTTTTCGCTTGAGGCAGGCGGCAATTATTTTTTTGGGGATTTGCGGCGGGAAATACATCTCAGTCCATATGGCGGAGTTGGTTTTGAGTATGGGCTTTCGGAGTGGCATAGCGGTTATATTCAGGGTTCGTACAGTTATTTGTTTTTGAAAAAGAATGAGGATTTTCACGGGTTGCATCAATTTGTAGGCAGGGCGGGAGTTGGATTTTTTGAATATTTTGGCGTTGGGGTTAGCTTGGCCGGTGTAAGAGGCAGGGACAAGACATCGCAGGCAAAAAATTATATGCTTGCCAGCAGCGAGTCTGAATTTGGCTGGGATTTTCGTTTTAAAATATGGTACTTGGTGCTTTATTACGACATAATTTGGACTGCTCCGAAAAACAGCCATTTGCTGCAACTCGGAGCTAGCTTTTCAACCCCTAACCTCTAACCTCTGGCCAACACCCCATAAAAGTCCACTCTAAGCTCCTTGTGGTCTTGAATTCATGGCAGGCAAGGGTGAACACGTCCAAAGCAAAATGCAGCCGCCAGGATTTGCTGAACTTGGACACTCCGGAATTCACGATGCTTGTGTCGGCTGCAAGTATGGCGCTAGGCTCGCCGCTCGCAACCTCGTAGCCTTCGGGAAGGCTCTTCATTAGAAATTATCGTTTGGATTTTCAGAATTTTTTAATTTGCTATATTACACCTGTTTCAGGGAATATTCATTTCATTCCTTCACTTCACCCTGAGGCATTTGTTTAGATGAAAATTTAACCAAGGAGGCTTTATGCCCAAAGTCGTTGTTTTTAGAAACAAGCCGGAGAATCCTGTGTGCTTAACTCCGCTTCATATGTGCTTGGAAAATTATACACAGTTTGAAATTGATAATTTTTCAAATAGCACTCGTATTAAAATAGCCAAGGATAAAGGACAAATTCGCAGTTTTATAAAAGACGCTATGAATAACATCAATTTGGGGAAAAAAATGTTGCTTGGAAAAATTGGCAGCGATTTAGCTCAAAAAATTTACATTGAGACAAATATTGATTTATTGGCGTATAATCTTGAGTTGCGCTCCGTTGATATAAGACATATATTTGATAAACACGGCAATGAAAAAACAGAACGTTTACGAGGGCAACGTGCAGTTACTATCGATGATGTGCTTAATTTTACAGACATTATTTTAAATTTTGATAGCGTCAAATTAGATGAAAATGATGGTTTGATATTTGAAAAAAATACAAATGAAAAGGTAAATGCAGTAACGCTTTACACAACCGGCAATAAATCTTTGTCATTAAAAACAATGTGGATAAATAAAAAAAAGGAGGCCTAGGCCAAGCTTCTAATGCTAGCAAGAGCCTTAGAAAGAACGTTCAAAACGACTTGGAGACGGCCTCCATTAGCAAATATAGAAAAACAAGCCTCTACCCAAAGGTCTTTTCGAGTTTGAAATTAGGCTACCTAACCGCTATTTTCACCACCTCGTTGCCTATTTTCGCAATGTACAGTCCTTTTGTGTGGACTGGGATTTGGCATAGGGGCTGAAAATTTTCAGCCCTTACGGAATGTATCAGCTTTCCTTGCAGATTGTACACTTCCACTTTCGTGTTTGTTGGCACATTTTCAAGGATTATTGTGTTGCCTGTTGCATACGTGCGGATTATTTTGGTTGTGCCACCTAGTATTTCAAAGTCTTTTATCACCGTGCCGCCGTAAGAGTTGATTCCCACGACTGTCACACGGCCGTTGGCTGCTATGTTTGTTTCGTATTCCAGCCTGTAGTCTGTGAATTCAGTGAGCAGGGTGCCGTTGCAGGTGACTGTGACTTGTGGCTTGATTTGCCCGCCTGTGTAGGTTTGTGCGGGGATGTTTGGTATGACACAGTTGGAGATGTGGGGTATGTTGCCGGTGACGATTAGGAAGAGTCCTGTGTTGTCGTAGGATATGCTGTAATTTGAATTGGTTCGTGTTCCGGAGAGGGTGATTATATACATTCCGCTTTCGAAGCCGTTGAATGTGTGTGTTATGGTGGTTGTTCCGGCTAGGGCATCGCCTGTCACGAGTCCGTTGTATGCGAGGGAGTCTTGGAAGCTTGGCATGGGTTCGGTGAGGTCCATGGATATTATTTTTGGGTTTAGCGTGATGGTGAGAGGTTTTTGCGTGATGTTGGCTGTTGGGCTTGCGGTATTCAGCACATAGTTTGCAGCTTGCACGCCGCTCAAAGTGGCGTCTATTGAGACTGTTTTTGCTGTTCCTATGTTTTTGTCTGCGAAGTTTGCGGTTGCGGTGTATGAGACATCGTCTCCGTCGATTATGCCGTTAATGCTGGTTATTGTGGCGTTTGTAGTGCCGTCATAGATTTTATTTTGTACGCTGAGTGTCAAGGTTTTTGGGATTATTTCGAATGACAAGTTTTCCGAGAATCCTGCCAGTTCTCCGATTCCAGTTATGCTCACCGTTCCTGTTCCTATGTTTTTGTTTTCGCCGTAGCTTAGGGTGTAGTGAACGTCTTTGCTTAATGGAATTCCGGATTTGAGCTTGACCGTAGGTTCTGGGGTTATTTGGCTTCCGGTGTATGTTATTTGAGAGGCGATAGGTTCTGTTTCTGTTTCCAGCCCGGATTGCAAGTTTTTGAGGTATGGGTAGCTTCCTTCGCCGTTTACCATAGCCCAAGTGTTGTCAAAATCCCAGCCTACGAATGTTTCCATCTTTTTGAGGCCATCTGGTGATCTGGCTGAGCCTAATCCTGTGCCACCGCCTAGCGAGTTGTAGTACACGGAGGTAATCGTAGAAGTCATGAGGTTTCCTCCGCCGAAAATGCCACCGGAATAAGCCCGAGCATAATTCGGGGCTGCTACTGCAGAGGCAGAGATGTTACCGCTGGCATAGCTATTGGTTACGCTGGCTGTGTTATTTGTCCAACCGACCAGGCCGCCGGAATATGAACTATAGCCTCTACTCTCTTTAGAGTTTGTAGCAGAGATGCTTCCGCTTGCATAGCTGTTGTCTATGCTGATGCTATAGGCACGACCAACCAAGCCGCCGGATAGAGAAGTATAATTAATGCCTACTGAACGAACCTGACATTTTTTGGGTTATATATAAAGTCTATTGCATTTTCTATCCAAATCATCAGTTCATAAGAGAGCG
>JGI24696J40584_12961638_pt1 | contig 26983 bp, 23 predicted proteins | sample TergutCo191P4_FD_40584 | JGI IMG/M metagenome (IMG submission 40584)
TTGGCCGGTGTAGTATGGAATGGCACCTGCGGTGGTTGGCTTATAGAGGCCGCTCCAAAGTATGTAAAAAGAGCCTGAGCCGCCGTTTTCCGTAAGATTCATCCAGCCGGTGCATTGGGGAGCGTTGTTCAGGTAGCGCCCGTCAAGTGCTACAAAACCCGCCTTGGTCAGCGCAGCTGCAGGAGTTTTGTCGCGCGACTGGTAATCAAAGATGTAGTTGCCTTTTGCGTCTCTGCTTGAATTGCCGTCTTTATCTTTTAAAATCCGCTCGCCAAACTGCGGCAAAATATCCCTTTTCTCTTCGTTTTTCGCAAGGAACTCTCCCCAGCTTGTGCCTGCGGCGGTATCGCTCAAATTGTTCCATGCAGGATTAGCGGCCAGCCATTCGGCGCCGCCATTGCTATACCAGTAGTAATAAGGCGAATCCTTTGACGGCTTGGTTTGTTCATCTGAATCAAGTATCGGTATTTTTTGCCCATTCAAGTCTTTTATAAAACCACCATTCTTGTAATCTCTTTTGTAATCAATTGTACCTTCCAGCCACGGCACTTGCGGCTCGCCGGTAAGCGGGTTGTAACCGACTATGGAATGATGCCTCGGATGGGCTATGTTGCGGCTTTTATAATCCCATATAAATGCGTAGTTGCCTTCAAAGGCGCTGGGAAGCGAAACATAACGCTCATACATGGGAGTAATGTAATCCACAAATTCCATGATGTGGTCATGGTTCAGAGCAACAGTCACATAGCCTGTGATTTCGCCATTCTTGTCCGTTACCGGAGTTGCAAAGCGCACAATGCCTTCAAAGCGCTGGCCAACGGGATTTTCCTTGCCGGCGTATGCCTGCTGTTTGGCCTTTTCCACAAACTCTTCTTCCGGCAGGCTGGCTATCTCCAGCAACAAAGCATAATTCGGATGCGTTTCGGGAACTTTTTCCTTTAATATTTTGGGAGTGTACATTCCAATGTAGTTGGTGCCAACATACGCCCCAATAACATCGGAAACATAAATCTCGCCAGGTTGCAAATTTTTCAGCTTGTCAAAATAATCTTCTGCCTTTATGTATGTATTGGCCTTGTTGGACACGTCCACCTTGTTTGGGTTAAAAGGGTAGTTCTTTTTGGCTGACTTGGGATTTACATATTTATATAACTGGTTTCCTTTCAAATCAATAAACGCCACTTCATCATACAGCGGCACGTACTCATGATATTTGCACATAAATTCAGGCGGTCTGTAACGAAAAGTGCTTTCATATATAATATCATTATTCTCCTTGTTCACAGACACTTCTTTTGGACCTTCGTAAACATACGGGTCTTTTTCCACCCAAAAAGTTTTGGTATCATCAAGCACCCACTGGCCCGGCCTCACCAGCATGCCGTTTCTCGCTTCGGAAAAATCTTTATAGGTCGCATCAGAAGGAGTGAGCTTTGAAAGCAGCAATACATCTTGATTGCGGTAGCGAAGGAAATCCGCGATTCTAGCTGCCACGTCGGTGGTTATTCTCTCTATATTTTCCCTGGCCCCGTCATTCAACGCTTTTGAAGAGTCTTCAACCGCTATATTGCGCAATATGTGGCCAAGCGAGCTTATTTGCATGAAAGCTATCATCGTAAGTATAGTTATAGGAATTACTTTTGCCACCAAAAAGATAATAATAAGCTTAGGGCGCAGCTTCAAATTCAATCTGTTAAGCAGTCTTCCAAATATCTTTAGATGGCTTCCGAAACTTTCATTCATGCTACCCCCTCCGAACCAAGGCGTGCGTCTATGCTTTTCAAAACAAGCGTTAAATTATCCAAGAATTGAGCCGTATTCAATTTAATAAATTCCGCATCTCTTTTATGACCGGCCATTTCCAATGCTTTTGCGTCTTCGAATATTTTATTGGCTCCTATTGTAGCGAAAGCGCTTTTTAAGCCATGTACGTGAACAGTATATAAGTGATAATTCTCCGTTTCCAGGCATTTTTCTATCTCTTCCTTTTTCGTAGCCACGTCTTTGCGAAGCACCGCAAGCATTTGCGGGTCAATGTCTTTGAAATTTAACTCGCTTTCCTGGTTTCCGGCCTCCTGCTTTCCCTTTGGAATCCATCTCTCCAAAACAGCATTCAATTGAACCGCTTCTATAGGCTTTGACAATACGGCATTAAACCCATTTTTCATAAACATTTCTTCTGCGCCGGAAACTGCGTTTGCGGAGAGCGCTATAACCGGCAACCCAAGACCCAGTTCTCTTATGCGCCTTGTTGCTTCAATGCCATCCATCTCAGACATCAGATGGTCCATAAGCACCAAATCATAACGTTTTGCCTTTATCGCCTCAATAGCTCCTGCCCCGCTCTGGCGCAAATCCACCTGCATTTTATACTGCGAAAGCAAACCCTCAATAACATACAGGTTTGTGTCTACGTCATCAACGACAAGAACCCTTGCTTCCGGTGCCTTGAACTTTATTGATACGTTAACATTTTTTTTCTGATTTCCAATTGTCGCCACTTGCTCTTGCGAGCGTGTTTTTTGCGGCAGAGTAATGGTAAACGAACTGCCTTTGCCGTACTCCGAGTGGACTGTTATGCTACCGCCCATCACTGTAACAAGGCTTTTGGTTATGGAAAGCCCAAGCCCTGTGCCTTCTATGGCGGCGCTTTTTGAATCGGACTGGTCAAAGTCGCGGAATATTTTTTCAATATTTTCATGTTTTATACCTATGCCGCTGTCTGCTATGGTTATAGTCAGATGAACGGTGTCTTCGGATATTTTACCATTTACTGAAAAAGATATAAGACCGCTTTTGGTGTATTTAACAGCATTGCCCAAAAGATTGAGCAACACTTGCCTTATTTTCATTTCATCGCCAAAAAGCGCATTGGGTATGCTACTGTCAACATTGACGTCAAATCGTATCTCCGAGTCAACAAGCTTCGCTTTGATAATGCTTGCAACATCATTTACCAAATCCGATAATAAATAATCCTTTGGAACAAGCTCTAGCTTTCCGCTTTCAATTTTTGAAAAGTTTAAAATGTCGTTGATTATCGATAAAAGATTCGCGCCTGCCCTTTTAATGACAATTATGTCTTTATAGACATCCTTTGATATGTCTTTGCGCAAAACAATATCTGCCATTCCTATGATTGCGTTCATCGGCGCGCGAATTTCATTGCTCATTTTTGCTAAAAACGTTGATTTCGCACGGTTGGCAGCCTCTGCCTTTTTTAGAGCCGTGGCCAAACTCTGCTTGCCTTCGCTGCGCATTTTAAAGAACAAAATAAACACAAGCACAAGCACCGACAAAAGCAAAACGGTTGCGCCAATAAGCCAGGGGCGCTGAGCTTGCGCAATTTTTCCATCGTAATTATAGGTTCTAAGCTTCCATTGCTCAGAAATGCCATTTACATCAATAATCTGGAATGCTTTGTTAAAAATAGAGCACAAAATGGCCTGATCCTTATTAAATCCTATGTAAGATTCCGATGTATAGTCAAACACAAGATTGGCTTTATAGCCCGAATATTCATAATAGCTGGCTAAGGTAAGCAACTGGCGCAGGCTTGCCATCACAAAATCAATTTCGCCATTTTCCATAGCCTTGAAAGCTGCGTTTGAATTTGCGTATTCAACCGTATGATTGTGGTTTGGAAACCAGCTTCGGAACATCTCGCTGTATGCGGTGTTGCGAGCCAGGCCAATCCTTGTGTTCAGAACATCTTTGAGAGAAATGTTTGGCGTCTTGGATTTGGACAGAAGCGCGTATTTGTCAGTCATGCTTGGAACATGAGGCCAAAAAAAACCTTTTTTTCTCCTGTCTTCCGTGGGTATAAGCTCAGATATCACATAAGCATTGCCCTTTTCCAGTAACATCTGCAAATCCGACCACTCCGAATGCTCGTCATTTACCAGTTTGAAGTTCATTCCGGTAATCTCCGTCATTTCGTTCAGCAAGTCAAAATAAATGCCCTGCCATTCCTTTTCATATTTATTGTAAAAACTTATGGGATAAATGTGAAATTCCGCCGCAAAGGGAATAATGGGATTTTTGCGTATATACGCTCGCTCTTCCTCGGTAAGCTTCATATACAGCTTATGCCTTCTGTATTGCAACTCTCCAAGCTTATACATCTCCGCCAGTTTGCTGGGGTTCATGCTTCTAAGAGCTTTTTGTATAACTGCTATGACAGGCTCAAGCTCAGGCTCAATCGCAGACACGGAAACCGGATTGTAAAGCAATGGAAAAAAATCGGATGAAATCATGTCGCCGTAAACATCAAAGGCCAATTCTATAGTATTTTCCCCTAAAAATGCGTCTACTTCCCCGCTTTCAAGCAATCTATGCGCCTCTGCCAGGTCTTTTACGTAAATAATATCGAATTTTTCATATACATGCGAAGAAACAGCATAGTTGTATGTGGTAGATCCTTCAAAAGTGGCAAAGCGTAGCGTGCGCGTTTCAGCAGTTCTTGAAATAGGGGGGCTGCTCGCAAGCTGAAAATATTTTACAGTTCGCTGGGCTATGGCATCTGTCATGTAATACTTTTTTTTCCTTTCTTCGGTAGGAGTCAAAACGCCCACAAAATCTATTTTGCCGCTATCAAGGCCTGCCATCAAATTGTCCCAGCCATAAATACTCGGCTTGAAAGGAATGCCAAACAAATCCGTCAGCCACTCGCAAAACAGAGCCGAATATCCTCCAACCTCGCCATTTTCTTTATAAAAAGCTTCTACGCCGTGCATCATGCCGTACGTAAAGAACTTTTTTTGTCCTTTAAGAATTTCAATGGCGTTTATTTCCTTTTCCGTAATACCATGCAAGTCCCTATATGAAGCTTGGGAGAAAGAGAATGCGAATAGCAATCCTATCAAAAAAAATACTTTCTTGCTCATGGGGGTAAATATAGTAAATTCAATTCTTTAAGTTCTTCTTCTGAAATTTCTCTGTAATTTCCTGCTGCCAAGTCTCCCAGCGCTATGTTTCCAAAGCTTATTCTCTTTAAATCCTCTATGTGGTAGTGCAGCGCATGGAGCATTTTGCGAATTTCCCTGTTTTTGCCTTCGGTCAGCACAAACTCAACAAAGCCGTCGTCTATGAAAATATCTTTGACTTTGCCTATTTCACCATCTCCTATGTCTATGCCGCCCAAAAGGCTTTCCATAGCTTTGCGTGAGAGGGGCCGGCTTGTCCAAACCAGGTAGCTGCGTTCTATTTGGTATTTTGGGTGGGTTAGCCTGTAAACAAGCTCGCCGTCGTCCGAGAGCAAAATGAGGCCTCGGCTTTGCAGGTCCAGCCTGCCTATGTATTTGAGGGTTGAATAGCCGCTGGGCAGGCAGTCGTAGATTGTTTTCCTGCCTTGGGGGTCTGTTGTTGTGCATATTACGCCTGGCGGCTTGTGAAAAGCTATTGTGGTATGTTTTTTCGTAGGCGAGATTTTTTGCCCGTCTATTTCAACCGAGTCTGTTTCTTCGATTCGCATCGAGAGTTCTTTGGCGGCTACGCCATTGACAAAAACCTTGCCCTCAAGGATAAGGCTTTCAGCTTTGCGCCTGCTGGCTATTCCGCACTGCGATATGTACTGGTTTATGCGCAAGGTCATGCTCCTTTTTTTTTAAAATCATTACTAAATATAACAATTATTTCGCAAGCCTCAAACAATTAACTGAAAATAAATATTTCCTTAATGCATTTTTAACAACTCGATTCTAAATTTACATTATAAATTCAACTTGGAGAAGTGTATGAAGGTTTGTCGTGCTTTTGTTGCGGTGGTTGCTGCGAGTTTGTTTCTTTGCGGCTGTAAGGAGGAGAGCCAGGGGGCCATAACCGTTTATACGGCTTTGGAAGATGAGCTTGTTAGCGAGTATTTAAAGTCTTTCAATGAAAAACATCCTGACATAAATGTGAATATTGTGCGTGAATCTACCGGCATAATAACAGCTCGGCTTATGGCAGAAAAAGACAATCCCCAAGCAGATGTGGTGTGGGGAACAGCGGCTTCTTCTATGCTTGTTTTAGACAAGCGCGGGCAGCTTGAAGGCTATTCTCCAAAAGGAATTGAGAGAATATTGCCAAAATTTAAATCCGAGAAGCTTATTCCTACTTGGGTTGGCATCAATGCTTGGGAAACGGCTTTTATAGTTAATTCTGTGGAGCTTGCCAAGCTGGGGCTTCAAGTCGATGAAGTTAAATCTTACGATGATTTGCTGCGCCCGGAGCTGAAAGGACGCATTGTTATGTCTAACCCGAATTCATCCGGCACGGGATTTCTCACTGTTGCGGGTATATTGCAATTGAAGGGCAAAGACAGCCAAGACGGTTGGAATTATCTTTCAAAATTGCATGAAAATGTTGACCAGTATGTGCATTCCGGTTCAAAACCCGCAAAGATGGCTGCTGCCGGCGAATGCGTTGTTGGAGTGAGTTTTGGTTATGCCGGGGTAAGCCAGAGAAAAAAGGGTGCTCCGGTGCTTACAATATTCCCCATTGATGGCTCCGGTTGGGACATGGAGGCTAATGCTCTTATCAAAAAAGATAAAATTAATCCTTCTGCTAAAATTTTCCTAGACTGGGCCATTTCCGAGGAAGCTATGAATTTATACAAAAATAATTACCCGATTATTGCCACCGGCAAAGGCGGCAGCTACGAAGGTTTCAATACAGACCCGATACAGCAGCTTATAGACAATGATTTTGCCTGGACTGCCGGCAATAGAGAAGACATCTTAAATAAATGGATGAACTTGTTCGATGTAAAATCGGAAAAGAAATAAGGGAGGGGAGCGTGAGCTTTTTGGAAATAAGAAACATCAGCAAGAGTTATGGTTCGCAAATCGTTTTGAGCGATATTAACGCAACTATTGAAAAGGGCGAGTTCCTGTGCATTTTGGGCCCTTCGGGTTGTGGAAAAACAACGCTTTTGCGAATAATTGCCGGGCTTGAAACCGCAGATTCTGGGCGTGTGTTCATCGGTGGCAAAGACTGCACTTTTATGCCGCCTTCAAAGCGAAACTTTGGCATAGTGTTTCAGTCTTATGCTCTTTTTCCAAATATGACCGTGCTGGAGAATATTTTATTCGGATTAAAACAGCAAAAGGGAATGAACTCTGACGAGCGAAAAAATAAAGCTTATGAAATGCTGAATTTGGTTGATTTGAATGAACATTGCCATAAGTATCCCAGGCAACTTTCCGGTGGGCAGCAGCAAAGAACGGCAATTGCCCGTGCCATAGCACTCTCCCCGTCTTATCTTTTGCTTGATGAGCCATTGTCCGCTTTGGATGCTAAAGTGCGTGCAAGATTGCGTACGGAAATACGTGCTCTTCAACGTAAAATAGGGATTACAACTATTATGGTAACGCACGACCAGGAAGAAGCTCTTACTATGGCAGATAGAATTATTGTGATGAACAATGCTGTGGTGGAACAGATTGCGGATCCTCATACTATATATAACAACCCGGCGTCTCGTTTTGTTGCGGATTTTATAGGCACTATGAATTTTTACAGCGAAGGAGATGTAATGCGTGGTATTCGCCCCGAGAAAATCAAGATTGTCTCTCAAGTGGAATCTCACGACCTTAAAGCTTTGGTTAGAGAAATTGAATTCAAAGGGGCATTCACTCGCATTCACAGTTTGCTGCCGGAAAAAAATGCCGAGATTTTTATCGATTTGCCTTCTGATTATGTTGATAGCATGAAGCTTCAGCACAATATGCCGCTTTTTTTGAAAATGCCGGATGAACATATTCTATGATATTTTCTATATTTATGCCGATATACGCAGTACCAAAAGGAGATGTTTTATGATCAACTTCAATTCGCCCTTCAGCTCAATCGGCTCGACGAGCTCAATAACCCTACCAAAGGTTAATACTGCAGTAACGCAGAAACAAAACGAAGGCAGCTCAAATGCTAGCACCTCTAGCTCTGCTTCTTCATTCGGCCCTGCCGCACGTGTTGATATAAGTGAGCAAGCTGCGCGTATGAAGCCTGCTAGGTTTTCTGTAAGTCCGGACAGGAAGTATGATGTTTTAGCGGAAGTGAGAAAAAGCGTTGCTGCACGTACAGGTACTGCCACCGATGCCACGAAACCAAATGATGCCGCAAAAACAGATGAGAAAACAGAGGCAAAAAGTAGCCAGCCGGCCAGATTTGCCGTAGATCCGAGCAGGAAGTACGATGTCTTGGAAGAAGTGAAAAAGAGTGTTGCAGCTCGTGAAGCAGCAGCTAACTAAAAAATAGTGCCTTTTTGGGAGGCTAAGTGCTTGGAATTTATAGAGATATGAATTGTGATAGATGTTCATTTGGAAGAAGATTCTGTGTGGCTTAGCCAGGCTCAGATAGCTGAGTTGTCAAGGATTTCTTGACAACTTAAAAAAGACGAGAAACTTATAGAATATTTGCTGGAAGCATTAAAGGGCTGAGAAAACCTACATCTTCAAATATCCTCTACGCATCGAACATAAGCCCAAGTGGAATTTACCGAATTATGCGCAGACAGCAATTCAAGCTCATCGCTTAAAATAACATAGGTTTTTGCGAAGCCTGGATGAGTTTCGCTGAAATCGGTTGAGCTGAAAAAAGGAACGCCTAATATTCGTTCTTCACCAAAATACGCACCAGGCAAAGCAGAAAAACCATATCGATCTGTTCCTTTACTGTTTCCCCAAAGATCGCTGTTTGCTTTTAATTCATATCCGGCATAATGATAATTCCAAGTAAAATTCTTTAGCGTATCCCATTCTTCATCGCTTGGCAAATGCCAACCAGCCGGACAAACTGTTTTTGCTGCATTCCAGTCATAAGCTATGCCATAAATTTCGCAGTTATCAGGATTGTTGCTTAAGCATTTAGTATTTGAAGTTTCATATCGCAAATTTTCTGCCATCCAATTTTGGGTTCCTATTATTATCGTTTTATATTCTTTTCCATTGCGAGAATCGATTAATACCTTATAATCAAACACGAGTTCGCCATCAGAGCAATAAATTGAAGTTCTAGGGTCATAGCTTTTGCCGCCGCATTTATCGTAAAGCTTATTGCCTGAACAAAACTGAGTTTCATCTTCAGAACGAGGATTGTAATAATAATCTCCGCATTTAGTCAATAAAGTATCGTTTTGGCATTTTTCTGTTGAAACGTTATAAGTTTGTCCATTGCATTTATCGTAAAGTTGATTATTTGAACAAAATTGATTTAAAATATTTAAGTCATAGTAACTGTTTTCACATTTTGTTAATAAAATATCATTTTGGCATTTTTCTGTTGAAACGCTATAAGTTTGTCCATTGCATTTATCGTAAAGTTGAGCATTCGAACAGAATTGATTTGAAGTATCTGGGTCATAGTAATCATCTCCGCATTTTAATGTACCATTCTCGCATGTTAGCCCGGTATCTTTGTTGTATTCTTTGTCTCCGCACATATCCCTATAAAACATATCTCCGGGTTGGCACCCCAAGAGCGCAACTAAAACAAACAATGGGTAAAATTTCAACATGCGGGTAATATAGTAAATGCCGCTGTTGTCTGGTAAAAAATATCTTATACTGAAAAATAGCGAAATGGGCGAGAAAACGGAGTTTTTCACGTAACTAAGTAGCTGAAATTTATGGAGTTACATATAATTTATACAACAAAACTTTTTGAAATTGTAGTGTGTGGAATTTTTAATTTGTGCTCGGCTTCGTATGCTAAAATTGTATCTGAAAAAAGGTTGGCGTTTGCATAAGCCGCTTTTCTGTATTCAAACTCGTCTCTCAAATTTTTAAGTTCTCTATTAATCATAGAGGCTGATTTTCCAGAATTACTTATTTCAACCGATCTTTCTGCGAACTCACGCCCCAACTCAGCCATTTTGTTTTCCATTTCTTCGTCTGTCATTGTAGGCGTTCTTTTTGTCCAAAATCCGCTATCCCAGTTTGGAGGTGGAGGTTTGCCACTTAAAGAAAGATTATAGGCAGGGTTTATTTGTGGAGTGCTTAGAGTTGTTTTCTCAGCTTGGTTTTTGTTTTTTTGCCCTTTTTAGTACCGAGCTTTTCTATCAGTTCTTCAACATACATAGCCATAGTATCATTAATTTGCATAAAAAACTCCTTTTATTCTTATATCGGCACTTTTTGAGGAAAGTTTAGGGGAAAATTTCTATATTAACGCATAGAGAGGTAACACTATGGCAACAGCGACAATGGAACCGAAAACTGCGGTAATGGCAAACGAGACGGAGATAGCAAACGCTATTGGCGTTCTAAGGCACGCAGGTATAGCCAATGATATATTAGATGAAATAGAGATTGACCGAAGGCTTAAAATAAGCATGGAGCAGGCAGAAAAAGGTTTGGGAGAACCAATAGAGGATTTTAAAAGGGAATTAGATCAGCAATTTGCAAGTGGCTATTTCTCAAAGGAAAATGCAAGAAGGAGGATAGAGGAAAGGCAATGGAAGATGACGAACAAGTAAAAAAGCCTACTGTAATTTTTCCCGAATGCAAAGATATGGTAAGAGAAGCGTTTGACTACATAGCCGTAGATTCACCACAGCAAGCAGAAATATTGAAACGCACTTTTTATAAAGTTTTAAGCATAATAGAAACTTTGCCGGAACTAGGCACTAAATATAAAAACGGAATTAGAAAAATTGGTTTAGGCAAGTTCCGTAAATATAATGTTTATTACAGAGAAACGGAAACCGAAATAGAAATTCTTGGCATTCTGCACACAAGTCGTGGAGTGGAATTTACGGATATATATAATCCGCAATAAGGTGCCTTCAAGTAGCAAAATCGCATGGAGCTTCCCGAATTGTTAATCACCCTACCACATCAATATTAGCACCGCCTTCAGTATGTTTTGGGTGGCTTGCTTGTGGGGCGTTATAAACGCTATTAAAGGTTTCGTTATATACTGCGGTAATTTCACTTTTACGTGCTTGTTCTGCTTTTGTATGAAATATAGCCCAACAATTTTGTGAATAGCCAGCTATCAATTCACCATTGCTATCATGAAAAAAAGCGTCTTTCAATTTATCACCTTCAAGCCAGCCAACTTTGCACATAGCACCGCCTGGACCATGTTCTTAAAATTTGCGATGGCGATTTTTATATTAAGGGAGAAGTCATTGAGTAATATGCTCAATGTTGCCCAGTAATTTCTCATTTTGCCGGTTCCCGTCATCATTTCTACCTGGGGACAGTTTGTCCCTAGGTAATCACCTAAAATATTATCTCGTTTTCGCATTTTTTTAAGATAATTTAGGGGAAAATTTCTATATTAACGCATAAAGAGGTAATCTTATGGCAACAGCGACAGCAACGGATAACTTTTGCGTAGCACAAAAACGGCATCTGCTTGCTGTGTTTTGGGTGCTCGCATCGGTATTGCTGGCAGGATTTCTATGCAACTGTGCCAAAACAGAAAAGAAACATTCCGAAATCAATGTCTTTGACGAAATAAAAACCCTGATGGCAGAACATTATTTTGACAGAACGCAACTTCCTGCCATAAACGCCAGCCTGGAGGCAATGGAAAAAAATCCGAACATAAATTTGCCCGAAGAACTAAACCGACTCTTTGACAGCTTGCAAGTATCGCACTTCGGTTTTTTCACTCCCGACAATCTTGACTATTACGAACTGCTTGACATTTTCAGCTTTGTCCACAAGGAAAAGTTAAAAAAGATATTTCCTCCAGACGGCGTAATCAAATATCCAGGCATAGGTATAGTGCCTCGCCTAATAAATGAACAGTATTATGTAGCGTTTGTTTATGAAGGTACGCCGGCAGCACAAACCGACATTCTACCTGGAGATGAACTTTTGGCTATTGACGGCGAGCAATACAGTCCTGTTAAAGCATTTCAAGGCAAGGCAGGAAAAACAGTCAAACTTACTCTGCGGCGTGTTCAAAACGGACCTGTTCTGGAGCGAGAAATTGCGGTTGAATTCCTAAATCCACTTGAAACATTAACCGCCTCAACTACAAACTCCGCTAGAATAATTGAACGTGGAGGACATAAGCTTGGATATATCCGTATGTATTCCTATGCAGGCGAAGCGTTTGGCAAAATTCTGATTAACGCTATATCAAGCGACAGTTTTGCTTCGGCAGATGCTTTAATACTGGACATACGTAGTCGTTGGGGCGGAGCACCATTGGATGCCGCTGAAATATTTGTCGGAGGCACGCCCACAGTTGAATTTATCACAGCCGAAAATGAAACGCACACATTGAACTTTCGCTGGAAAAAACCATTGGTTGCCATCACAAGCTCTGACACGCGTAGTGGCTTGGAAATAATGGCTTATTCGCTGAAAAAGGCGGGAATTCCCTTAATCGGAGCCACAACAAAAGGAGCGGTAGTAGGCGGATCTATCTTTATTTTAAATGACGGCAATTGTTTATTAATACCTGTCGTGGATGGCAGGGTAGATGGTCGCCGCATAGAAGGCGTAGGTGTAGCGCCAACGATACCTGTCGAAGCCATTTTAGAATACAGCCAAGGCAAAGACCCGCAGCTTGAAATTGCAATAGAAAAAATGATAGAAAATCTGTAATGCTCACAGCAAACATTAACTAAAAATAAACCACTCCTTAACGCCATCTTAACTCTCATAACCTATATTTGGATTAATGAACATGCTCTATGCTATTAAAAAACGCCTTGTTCGTTTTAATCTAGCGCACTTTTGCGTGCTGCTGTTTGTTCTTGCCGTTTTCACCTTAACATTTATCTTTCCGCTTGGAACGCTTTTTTCAAAAGCTTTTACAGACAGTTCCGGCGTATTTACCGGATTTGCAAACTATAAAAATTATTTCGGAAACCCGTCGCTTAGCATTTCTGTGTGGAATACAATTAACATATCGTTGGTGACAACAGTCGCAAGCACTGTGCTGGGTTTTATGTATGCTTATGCGTTAACACGCACTGCCATTCCAGGGAAAACATTTTTTAAATATGTCGCATTAATTCCTATTTTTATTCCTACGGTAGTTCATGCGCTTGGCCTAGTGTATATTTTCGGGAGACAGGGAATTCTCACTCGCTTGGGTTTGGAAATGGAGCTTTATGGCCGCAACGGCATTATAATTTCAGAAATTATCTATACATTTCCGCCGGTTTTTTTGCTGTTTTACGTTGCTCTTGAATTTGTGGACGGCAGATTGTACGAAGCCTGCAATTCTATGGGCGTGAAACCAATGCGGCAATTTTTGCATATAACGCTTCCCGAAATGAAGTACACTATTGTAAATGCTATTTTTGTATGCTTTACGCTTGCGTTTACGGATTTTGGCGCGCCAAAGGTGATAGGCGGAAATTACAATGTGCTCGCTACCGATATTTACAAACAAATTGCCGGGCAATTCAATATGAATATGGGTGCCGTGGTTGGCACTTTGCTGCTTATCCCTGCCGTCATTTCCTTTATCACAGGTCGTTTTATATCCGGTAAAAATTCCAGTTCGCTCAATGCCAAAACTATTCCTTTGGTAATTAAAAAAAATTTCATTAGAGATATTTTGTTCTTTTTATTCTGCTGTTTTATAGCATTGTGTTTTATATTTCTCATAATATCGCTGCTTATAGGCGCATTCACTGCTTACTATCCTTACGATTTGAGCTTAACTTTAAAACATTTTATTTTTAATCAATCAAAAGGCGGCATAGAATGTTTTTTCAATTCCGTGTGGATGAGCGTTCTTTCTGCGGTTTTCGGTACTGCATTTGTTTTTCTATGCGCATATATGTTTGAAAAAACCGATGGGCTTGGCGTTTTAACAAAATACGGAAAATTGCTTGCGGTTTTGCCACTTGCTGTGCCTGGAATGGTTGTTGGAATTTCATTTATATTTTTCTTTAATTCAAAGAGCAATCCGTTGCATTTTATTTACGGCACAATTGCCATACTTGTTCTTTCGAATATTCTGCATTACTTTTCTGTTCCGTATTTAACCGCTGCAGGAGCGTTGCGAAAACTTGATAAGGAATTTGAGGTTGTAGCAGAGAGCATGAAAATTCCGCGATGGAAAACTTTTTTCCGTGTTAGCATTCCTCTTTCTACACATGCCATTGCAGAAATAGCCATGTATTTATTTGTGAATTCCATGGTAACAGTTTCTGCGCTTGTGTTCTTGTACAATGCCAATTTTAAAATAGCTTCCATTGCTATTACTCATATGGAAGAATCGGGAGATATAAGCCAAGCAGCAGCGATGAGCTTGCTTATACTGTCTATAAATGTCGCTGTGAGAATTTTATACGAATTTGTAAGGAGAAAATGCAGATGAATAATATCAATGCTATTATTTTGGATTGGGCAGGCACAACTGTGGACTACGGTTGCTTTGCTCCGGTAAGTGCTTTTATTGCGGCCTTTGACTCATTTGGCGTAAAAGTGGGAATAAAGGAAACTCGTGCGCCTATGGGTCTTGCGAAGCGAAAGCATATTGAAGTGATGTTTCAAAACATGGGTTTGCAATATACGCAGGCAGATGTTGATGAAATTTACAAACGCTTTGAACCAGCCCTGTTTGAAGTGCTCTCAGCTCATGCCGATCCTTTGCCGGGTGTTGTTGAAACGATAAAGAGCATCAGGAAAATGGGAATAGCAATAGGATCAACTACCGGTTATACCAAAGCTATGATGGACGTTGTGGCTTCTGCGGCAAAAGAAAAAGGTTATGCCCCGGATTGCTTGGTTTGCCCGGATGATACCGGTGGAATTGGCCGCCCTGCTCCATATATGCTTTGGCGCAATTTGGAAAAGCTAAATATTCCTTCTATTAATGAAGTGTTGAAAATAGGCGATACGGAAGCCGATATTCAAGAAGGTAAAAATGCGGGATGTTTGAGCGTTGGCGTGCTAAAGGGTTCCAGCATGCTTGAGATGAGTTCTTCGCATGAAGCAGCTAGGCAAAAATACATTGAGGCCGGAGCGGACTATGTTATAGAAGACATAAGCGCTTTGCCTCTATTGATAAAAGCTTTTAATGGAGGTGCATAATAATGTACGAATTTATCCCTGACAACCCCTATCTGCTTTTAACGCCGGGGCCGCTTTCAACTTCAAAATCCGTGCGCAATGCGCTTTTGCGTGACTGGTGTACTTGGGATGCTGATTACAATGAGGATATTGTTCAAAATATTCGCCGCCGTTTGATTGCGCTTGCGTCAAAAAAAGTTGATGATTACACTGTTGTGTTAATGCAGGGCAGCGGTTCTTTTTCGGTTGAAGCGACATTAGGCTCTGCGATTCCAAAGAATGGCAAACTGCTGGTGATATCCAATGGCGCTTACGGCGATCGCATGGCGCAAATGGCAAGGGTGCTTAAACTGAACTACACAATATATTCCTGCCAAGAAACCGAGGCTCCGAAACCTGATGTTTTAGAGCGGCTTTTGAACGAAGACCAAGGCATTACTCATGTGTCGCTGGTTCATTGCGAAACTACAACTGGAATGCTCAACCCGCTTTCGGAACTCTCCAGCATAATTAAAGCTCATGGCAAAATTTTCATTTTAGATGCGATGAGTTCATTTGGCGGCATACCGCTTGACATGGCGGATTACGGCATAGATTTTCTGATAAGCTCTTCCAACAAGTGCATTCAGGGTGTTCCCGGTTTTGCGTTTGTGCTTGCCAAAAAAGAGGAATTGTTAAAGTGCAGGGGCAATGTCCGTTCTCTCTGCCTTGATTTATATGATCAGTGGAAAGAGATGGACAAGTCCGGCAAATGGCGTTATACTTCGCCAACGCATATAGTAAGAGCTTTTTATCAGGCTATGGATGAATTGGAAGCAGAAGGCGGTATTCCTGCTCGTTACAAGCGGTATTGCGAAAATCAGCGCATATTGGTGCAGGGTATGAGCGAACTGGGTTTTAAAGCTCTGTTGCCAAAAGAATTGCAGTCTCCCATAATAACGTCTTTTTTATATCCCAAAGCGGAATTTAACTTCAACGCATTTTATAAAGCGGCAAAACAGCGTGGTTATGTGCTGTATCCGGGTAAAATCTCGCAGGCAGATACTTTCAGGATCGGCAACATAGGTGAAGTGTATCCTGTGGACATGAGGCGGCTTTTAGAAGTTGTTGGGGCTATTTTCTAAATTCCCGTATATGAGCAAAAATTTTCAGCAAACGTTAAAAGAAGAGTTAAACAGTTTTCTTTCAAAACAACAAAACCGCTTTCCTCTTCACGAAACCATAAAGATAGATCTACACTGCCACGATCACAACAGCGACGTTCCTGACGAACTCATAGGGCGCATACTCAATGTGCCGGAAACTTGGCTTCCCAGCGAAAAACTCCTTGATGCGCTTAAAAGAAACGACTGCAACGCTTTTACAATAACCAACCACAACAACGCTCGTTCGTGTTATGAGCTTCAAGACAAGGGTTTTGATATTTTAACAGCCGCAGAATTCAGTTGCATGGTTCCTGATTACAGCATTGGTATTCACGTGCTGGCTTATGGCTTTACACAGGAGCAGGAAATCAAGCTTGAAAAACTTCGCAAAAATGTATATCGCTTTCAGGAATACGCAAGGGCGGAAAATATTCCAACAGTCTGGGCGCATCCGTTGTACCATTACGCTGCAAAGAAAAATCCTCCGCAGGAATTCTTCAACAAAATGCTGCTTGTATTTGAAAGGTTTGAAATGCTGAACGGCCAGCGCGACAGTTTGCAAAATCTGCTTGTAAAGGAATGGCTTGAGCAAATTACGCCGGAGCATATAGACAAATACGCAAAAGATTTCGGAGTGAATCCTAAAACATATTGCATAGATCCATACAATAAAGTTATGACAGGCGGCTCAGATTGCCACAGCGGACTTTTCGCCGGCATGAGCGGTACTTATCTGCATGTGCCTAATTTGGAAAAGCGCTTAAAATCAGAGTCCTATTCGCAGCTTGCATTGGAAGCGATACGCAACAAGCAAACGGTGCCTTATGGAGCATACCAGAATACGCAAAAAATGACCATTCAATTTTTGTTCTATGCTTGCCAAATAGCTTTGCACTATAAAGATCCGGGCTTGCTCAGACTTCTGTTGCATAAAGGCGAGGCTCAGGATAAGATTATTGCGCTGGCAGTTTCAAATTTATTTTGCGAAGCGCAGCGGCACAAAACCACAACTTCGTTCATCAGAACTTTTATGGAAAGCATGATAGGCAAAAAACCTCCGATGCTTCAAAAACTTTTCGTAAACCAGGCTTACAAACCAATTTTTGACAAAGCTATAAATATAGCGGAAAAATACAATTCAAAAAACAGCCAAATGGCAGATGAATATTATAAAACCATAGTAGGCATACACGATCAGTTGAGCCACATTTTAACGGATAGGCTTGACAAAAAAATAAGCAAGCAAAAAATTGAAGATATGGATATAAACGCATTCATAGAAAAATTGGAATTGCCTCTCAGCATAAGAGAATATATTGGAGAGAAAACTTCCGGATTTTTGGACGGACTTTCATTTCCGTTCTTCGGCTCGCTGCTTGTTCTTTCTGCGCATTTCACAAGCGCAAAAACAATGTTCAACACACGCCCTTTGCTTGCGGAGTTCTCCAATCGTTTGAATAAATATCAGCATCCAAAGCGAATAATGTGGCTGACAGATACCTTTGGCGATAAAAACGGCGTAGCGACTTTCTTGAAAGAAATGCACGTAGAAATCAAACGCAGAAATTTGCCCATAGACATTGTGTGCTGTAATTCCGCATTGCAATCAGAAGATAATTTGATAGTTTTAAAACCTGCAAAAGAATTCACCTTGCCTCAATACAAGGATTACACTTTCAGAGTTCCAAACTTTGTAGAGTTGCACAATTTATTTTTCGACGGCGGCTATGACAGGATAATTTGCTCCACAGAAGGCATAATGGGTTTATTCGGATTATACCTCAAGCACGCTTACACAGTGAAAGCTTCATTTTATATGCACACAGATTGGCTTATGTTTGCTCGCAAAGTTTTGCGCATAGAAGGTTCCAATCTCAGCCGTGTTCGAAGAATTCTGCGTTCATTCTACAGGGCTTACGATAAGGTTTTGGTTTTGAATTCCGATCAGAAAACTTGGCTGTCAAGTTCGCAGATGAATTTAAAGCCGGAGAATGTGAGCCAGACTGCGCACTGGGTAAATTCGGATTTCAAGCAGTTAGCTTCGGATAAGCAGCAGGCTTTTGGATTGCCGGAGAGCGTGCCGGTTCTTTTGTATGTTGGTCGTGTGAGCAACGAGAAAGGCGTTTTGGAATTGCCTGCGATTTATCAGCGGGCCAAGCAAGTCGCTCCGAATGTGAAGGTTGTGGTTGTGGGAAAGGGTCCAGCTCAGGAGCCGTTGAAAAAAGAAATGCCGGATGCAATTTTCCTGGATTGGGTTCAGAGAGACAAATTGCCATTGTTATACGCTTCTGCGGATTTGCTTGTTTTGCCGTCTCGCTTTGATACTTTTGCGATGGTGGTGTTGGAAGCGTTGAGCTGTGGTTTGCCTGCGATTGCCTATAACACAAAAGGCCCGAAGGACATTATCAAGCACGAGAAATGCGGATTTTTGGTTGAAACACCCACAGAGATGCAGGAGAGAATTGCGGAATATTTGCAATGCGATAAAACTGCGTTCAGGAATGCGGCGGTGAAAAGAGCTGCGGATTATCAGCCGGATGGGATTATTTCTGAGTTGATGGATGCGGTGGGGATGGGTTAGTTTACATCCCAACTTCCAGCGAGAACAAAAATTCAAGGCCCTTGCCGCCTTCGCCCATCTTTACGGAAATTGTGCCGTTGTGGAAAAGCACGGCGTTTTTAACAATGGAAAGACCCAGGCCAGAACCTCCCGTGCTGCGGGTGCGACCGTCATGAACACGGTAAAAACGCTCAAAAAGACGGCTTAAATGCTGCTCATCGTCCAAGCCCTTGCCGTTATCGGAAAAGATAAAATAAGCCTTTCCGTTTTTCACTTCAAACAACTTAACATTAATATCAACATTGCCGCCGGAATGGCGAATAACGTTTTCAGTCAGGTTACGGAAAATCGAATGAATCAAATTGTGATTGCCTTCAATTTCACAATTCTCCGGAATTTCGCTTATGAATTTTATGTTTTTTTCCTGCAAAGCCTGAGAATAATCTCTGCATACGCTTGTGATTACTCCGGAAATATTTACCTTGTTCAATTCAAACGACTCTGCCTTTGCATCTATCTTCGCAAGCAAACTCATATCGGAAATCAGCTCGGACAATACCTTGGTTTGCGAAAAAGCCCGTTGCAAATATTCCTTGTGCTTTTCTTCGCTAATGTTATTCTCCAAAAGAATTTCCAAAAATCCGTGAATGCTAGTCACGGGTGTACGTAACTCGTGAGCTATATTGCCGGTCATCTCCTGTTTCAAGCGGCGTGCATTGTCTGCTGCGGTTACGTCTATCAAAATCACTTCAAAACTTTTGTCTTCAAACACATTCATGCGTAGCGAAAACCTGCGGCCCTGCTTGTTTATGTGCGTTTCAAAATAATCTTCGGTTACGCCTAAATTTGAAATATACTCTATTTTTTTGCCTACAGTCAAAGGCTGGCTGGAAATAATATTGAAATATTGCAAAAAAAGCCCGTTGTAAAAAGCCACTGTTTGGTCTGCGTTGAAAAAACAAACACCCTCGACTGACGCTTGAACGTGCATAAGCAATTTTTCTTTCTCACGAGCCAAAAGAGTTTCGTTTTCTTTTATTTTGCGCAGATTCTCGGCAATATTTATGCAGATTTTGCCAAACTCGTCTTCCGAGAATTTTGGGATATTAACGCCTTCTATTTCTAAAACTTTGGAGAAATCCTTCAAGCGCTTAACAGTTTTGCCAAAGTAATTTCCTACATACATTATAAACATAAGCCCCATGATAAAAATAACAATCGCAAAGAAAAGAAATTCCTTGTTTGTTTGCAACAGGAACTTTATATGCTCGTCATAAGGCAAGGCAACTCGTATAATTTTATCATTGATTATTTTTGCGTAATAAATATATGGCGTTTTGTTTGTCGCAGATTCCCTGATGGAATAGCCGCTGTTGTTTTTCATGGCATCGACAATTTCCGGCCTGTCCAAATGATTTCCCGCCGCTCCGGAAATAACGTTATCGTAATATACATTGCCGTTGCGGTCAATTAATGTTATTCTCAAATTATACGGCAACAGTTCGCAGCTTGGGCAATCCGAGTAAGCTTCCCCTACGGCAGTTGCTTTAGCTATCATCTCCGCATAGGTATCCAATTTTTCCAACAAGGCATTGTTTCTATGCTCACGCTCTTGCTGCCTTTCAAAAATCACAATGCCCAACATGGAAATTGCGAATATCAGCAGAAAACTGAAAATTAATCTTTGCTGGAAGTTTTTTATCATGGTGCCCCGCAGATGTTGAATTTGTAGCCAAAACCGGCGCGATTGGATATATAATATGCCCTGTCGCCAAGTTTTTTGCGCAACCGTGTTATGTGAACGTCAACCGTGCGCTCGGTTATGTAAGGAGTGTCTTGCCATATTGCATTTATCATTTGCTGGCGCGAATACACGCGCGATGGATTGGATGCCAGCAAAAACAGTATTTCAAATTCCGTTTTTGTCAACTGCATAACTGTTTCGTCCACTTTCGCTTCTTTTGCCAAAGTGTCAATGGTCAAAGCGTCAATTGCCAGCACATCTTCCTTGACATTGCCAGCTTCATCCTGAGTTCTTTTCAGCACTGCCCTTACTCGGGCAGAAACTTCTTTAAGGGAAAAAGGTTTTGAAATGTAATCATCGCCGCCAACGGAAAATCCTGTTAGCATATCGTTTTCCGTGTCTTTTGCCGTGAGAAAAATAATAGGAATTTTGTTGCCGTCTTTGCGAAGCCTTTCCGCAAGGCGAAAACCGGACATTCCACCCATCATAACATCCAATAAAATTAAATTATAATCCGGGGAAAGCTTTTTCAAGGCTTCCTCAGCGGATAGCGCGGTTGCCACTTCGTATCCCTCATTCTGCAAATTGAAGGATAAAATTTCGCATATATCGCTTTCGTCATCAACAACCAGTATCTTCTTTAGCAAGTTTTTATACCCTTATGTTTTAAAACCTTAGCATCAATATAGAAAACTATTTCCTCAACTATATTGCAGCAATGGTCTCCAATTCTCTCAATTTTCCGCAAAATCAGGAAAGTATCCAAAGCGCACGCGCCTTTTTCCGGATTTTTTTTGATGAAATCCACAAGATACTTTTTGCCCTCCTGATAAAGTTTGTCTATTTCCTCGTCTTTATGCAGAATTTTTCCCGAAAGCTTTGAATGTTCCGATTCAAGGGCAGCGTAACTGTCGGAAAGCATTGAAATGGCGGCATCGAACATGGCCTCTACTTTTAAATCTTCCCTCATCGCTTCCGGCGCAATCGTGCTGTCTTCAATAACGTGCCTAGCTATGCTGTCGGCAAAGTCTGCGATGCGCTCCAGGGTTGTGCTGATTTTTATCAGGGAAATTATAAGCCGCAAATCCATAGCTACCGGCGCAAACAGCGCCATGTAATTTTCGCATCCTATGTCTATGCTGAGTTCAAAGGAGTTAACGCTTTTTTCTCTTATAACAACCTCTCTAGCAAGTTCCGTATTGCCAGCCAAGTAGGCTTGCTTGCATATTTGCAGTTGCGAAAGCACAAGCTGCCACATGCTGTTCACCTCTTCCTTTAAGGAAACCAGTTCCTTTTCGGAATATTTAGGCATTTTATTTTCCATCATCCAAACCTCCCTGTTATGTAATTCTGGGTTTGCTCCTTGTCCGGGTTCAAAAACATTTTTTTAGTGTCGCTGAATTCAATCAGTTCGCCAAGCATGAAAAATCCCGTGCTGTCGCTGACTCTGGCCGCTTGTTGCATATTGTGAGTAACTATCACAATGGTATATTGCGCTTTCAGAGTGTAAATCAAATCTTCAATTTTTGATGTTGAAATAGGGTCAAGTGCAGAAGCCGGCTCATCCATCAGCAGAATATCTGGTTTAATGGCCAAGGCGCGCGCAATGCAAAGCCGTTGCTGCTGGCCTCCTGATAAATCATAAGCGCTGCGTCCCAGCTTGTCTTTTACTTCGTCCCAAAGTGCTGCACCTCTGAGCGACTCTTCAACACGCTCATTTATGAATTTCTTGTTTTTTATTCCGTTTACCCGCAAGCCATACGCAATGTTTTCAAAAATGGATTTCGGAAACGGGTTCGGTTTTTGAAAAACCATGCCGACTTTTTTTCGCAATTCATCCACATCAACGCCTTTTCCGTAAATATCCTGCCCGTTCACAAGGCATTTGCCCTCTAATTTTATGTCCGGAATCAAATCGTTCATGCGATTCAAAAGGCGCAGGAATGTAGATTTTCCGCAACCAGAAGGCCCTATGAACGCAGTGACGCTATGCGTTGCCACATTCAAAGAAACGTTTTTCAGTGCATGAAAAGCGCCGTAGTAAAAATTTATGTCTTGTGTTTCCACTATATTCATTGCAATCCCTATTTAAACACTGCTTAGCTTAAAAATTAGCTTTTAAATGTTACATTTCGGTTAAGAAATTGTTAATGTTTGGAGAAATTCATCATTTCGTTGCTTTTTGCCTGAACCACGATTTTCAGGATTTTAGGATTTTCAGGATTTCGTAGAGATACATTGTAGAGACGCAAGCATTGCGTCTCTACATTTGCGATCACCTTACCGCTATTTTCAACGTTTGTTTGCCTATTTTTGCAATGTATATTCCGGGCGTGGTTGGTTTTTGCGTTCCTAGGAATGTGCCTTTGAGGGAGTAGTAATGCGAAGCTGCTGGGGTATAGGGTATGGGGTTTGGGGTATGGGCTATTGGCACTTCGCCGCAGGTTTGCACTACGTTGCCGTATATGAATTCGCAGATTTCTGCGCTTAACGCTATGCAGCGTCCGTCTTCTCTTTTGCAGAACATTGCATAGCCGCCTTCGTCGTCTTCCATTCCAACTATTGTTATGGAACGGTCGAGTGGCTTGTAGTTGTCTGCGGAAACTTCGTCGGTGATTATGGTGGCGGTGGCTTTTTGCGTTGTTTCTACACGTTTTGCCAACGCATAACGGGGCGTATGCGATACGCCCCTATCGACGTCATAATCGATTTTGACTTTCGCTTTGCCTTTCAGGACTTTTGCGTCGTCGGTTTCTTTTTTTACGGTGTCTGTGGCGAAGCCTTCGTAGGCTACTATTGAGTCCAGTATTTGCTGGAGGGCGGCGGTGTCTTGGAACACTTCGCTTGGGACTCTGAGCGTGTCGTTTTTGTATGCGAAGTCGGGGAGACCTGTCTCGAATTTGGGTTTTAGGTCTTTTTTGAGTATGGTGTAATTCGCTCTGTTGTTCAATAGTATGTAGTTGCCAAAGTTTGGGTCTTGGGAATTTATGTCGTAAAGGGCGGCGTTATCGCCTTTGTATTCTCCTGCTGAGGTGTTGTCGTTGAGCAAGACGAAATCAAGCTGGTCGTGGAGTTCGTTTTTATTTACGCTCGGTTTTGGGGACTGGTTCATTTTGTTGTATGTGAACACGCTGTCGCCAGTCCATGTGACGGTTATCGGTTTTTTGTCTATTGTGTATTGGCAGTTCTGGTTTCGCAGAACCACGTTGCCGGTCACCTTTGCGGTGGCAGTATAAGTTCCTGCGTTTGTTTGCGGGGTGCTGCTTAAAGTCGGTGCGTAGCCTTCTGCGGAAGGCTTTGGGCTTTTCGCTATTCCATTGTAGGTGTATTTGCTGTTGCAGGGCGGATCCCAGACAACATCCACGAAAGTTGCATCGCCTTCATATATGGTGAAATCATTGGTTGCGGTGCATTGATTGTAGTTTTGATTTCCCGCAAAAGTGGCTGTTACCCTATACTCGCCTGGATTGAATGGTATGTTTGCGCCAGAGTAGCTGTTGTTTGTGCCTTTATAGGAATATGTCACGGTTCCTGCGTTGACAGGTTTTGGTTGCGGAACAGATGGTTCGCCGCTTGAGATGAAGTCATCCATTTCTACCGAGCAATAGTCTTGTGCTTTGTCGATTGTGAAATTTGCTGTTCTTTGGCCTGAATAATTGTCATTTATTGGAAAAGTGGCAGTTACTGTGTAGGTCCCTGCTTCTGTTGGAGGTGTTTTATTATTGTAAGTACCTCCTCCGTTGATTGTTCCAGAATAACTGATGTCTGGAATTTCTGGAACCGTAGAATAAACTGGGGTATTTGGCTTATCACCATAAGCCCATTTCACAATGCTTATTGAGAAATTGAGTTTGTTTATTGTGAATGTAGCGAAACCTGAGTAACCTGAGTAATCTTCTATTCCTGTTATGGTGACTTTTGCTGTGCCGGCATTGACGTTATCGGAATAGCTTTTTGTGTAATGGGTATTTTCTGTAAGGGTGGTGTTCCCGTGAATTACGGTTATGCCGGGTTTTATTGAATCTCCGTTGTATGTGTAAGGTTGTTGAGGCGTTGCCATGGTTATGCTAATTTGCTTATTGAGTATAGGGTAACCTTCATTCTGCCAGGCAAATTTCTGCCAGGCAAATATTACCCAAGTATTTTGAAAGTCCCAGTTTACGTATGTGCTGGGTATTTTCATTGCAGTAGTTGCTCTAGGATTACCGATTGAGCTGCCTGTGATAATGGAATCTGAGTTGTAGTATGAGTTTCCTGCCGAGGTATTTGAGCCGCTTATGCCGCCGGAGTTGCCGTCTGTTGCCGTTACTTTTCCAACGAAGTAGGAGCTCGTCACCGAGCCACCGCTACCGCTTATGCCTCCGACATTGTACACGCCATGCACATTGCCTATGGCGTATGAATTTGATATTGCGCCGTCTGCGGCGTATGCAGCAACGGAGAGAAGGATTGCGAAAATGCAAATAATCATGTTTGCTCCTTTTGCGCCGCTGTGACGCAAGCTTAAATTAAATTTCAATATTTTCATATATTCCTCAATCTTTCAAGCACCTCACAGCAAACAAGTCAGACTTATAGTAGTCTTGCCTGCCGACGTTCTCGTAGTCGTAGTACATGTACCGGTGGTAGGCGTAGTCGCTATTGAACCCACTAGCAGACCACCAGTAGCCGCTATTGCCGACACTGTAGAAACTGCCACCCGAGTCGCCGCCACCGCCCGGCAGGGCCGAAAAGCCATAGTCATCCGTGCCAGCGATATAACCGCTAATTGTATACCAGCCACTCGTTGCCTTCAATTTCGTTCCTGCCGTTGAAGCTCCTCCAACAAAGTCCGTCAATGTAGTCCACTCAGCATCGCTCGGAACATGCCAACCGGAGGGACAAATACCACGATGCTTGGATGAAACTTGACTTGCGCAAGCACTGGAATTGCAACTCAAGTTTAGACCCATAGCTGCCGCCCAATCATATAAGCGACCGTAAGTATCGCAGTTGGATTTCAAATTACTGTAACATCTGCTGCCGTTCGCATTGTAATTCAAATTCTCCGCCATCCAAGTTTGTGTGCCAATTCTAACGGTATCATAGGCACTGCCGTCACGGCTATCCGTAAAACAATTTACGCAAACAGTCAAAGTGCCGCAACTGGCAGTCAAGCCAGCGATGCCGTCACAAGTTCCTGTAGCCTTTACATCGTATGTTCCAGCAGAAGGACTGCTCCAAGAAGGTTCGCCTTTCCAGCCTTGGTTCGTAAGCGAGCCTATGCTGCAAGTTACTGTAGGTGTAATCGCCATGCCTGCGACTGACTCTCTAGGTACGCTACACGAAAGTACAGGCATTGTGTTCAGCCTGCCGCTTATGCCACCTACATTGGCTCTGCCCCTTACATAAAGGCCCGCCAAGCCAAGATTGGTTATGCTTCCCTCATAAGCAACACCGAACAAGCCTTGCAAATCAGCATCGCTGTCTATGTAAAGCCCCGTTACAACCTTGCCGTTGCCATCAAATTTGCCTTTGAAATTGCTGGCAGCATTGCCTATGGGAGTCCACTTTCGCAAGTTCGCATTGCCGCTGCTCCAATTCCTCCACCCTCCTTGCACGCTTGTGTCGTTCAAAACGATGTTCGTGCCAAGCGTTATCGTTCTGTTCTGAAAAGTGGTGCCTCTGTTCACAACCGCCGCAAGCCCCGCCAACTGCTCGGCTGTGGTGATTGTGTAAGAAGTTGCGGTTTTGGCATTCGTGTACCAAGCGCTGTCTGCAGTGCCATTCCAATTTGTTTGGGCAAAGAGCAGAGCTGGGAACAGCAGAGCGAGGAGGGGGAGGTGGTTCATAAGGGACTCCTAGTTAGAGATTATGTTTAAAAAATCTTTTTTATCTTCTTCAGAATTTATATAAAAAATTCTTCCCCAAAAAGCATTTTCCAACACCACTATTTCTCCTGAACATTCTTCAACTAAATGTCTATCAATGTATTTCAAATATGTTTTTAAAAGTTCGCTGTAATCTCCTTTCTCATACAACGCTTGTGAACTGATAGTATACCTATGACTTACTAGTGGGAAAGGTTCTTCTGGTAAGCTATCGAAATCAGGTTGTACTCCTTGAGTGTTATATTCTTTTTTTGACATAGAAAACCACTTTTGCTTAAGATTATTACCATCAGGGCGATAAACTCTCGCATAATCACCCTTTCTAGCTTCGCCTTTGCATGAATTATTCATATTGAACTCCTACATTTCCCGGTTTTGTTTTCCTGCCAAAATTCCTGGGAATACGGAATAAGGCAAGTTCGCACCACTCGGCGCAAATTTCGTTGAAATAATTGTCTGAACATCGATAAGTGTCTGTTGCGCAACGGGCACATACCCCCGATGTTCCGATTTTCCCGATTTCTCATCACAATGTGATGCAATCCTGTAAATCCTAAAATCCTGAAAATCGGGGTTCCGACAAAAGCAATGTAATTGTGAATATTCCGGTAATCCTGAAAATTCTGTGAATTCCGGTTCAGACAAAAGAATTGTGCTATATAATGTTTTTTTAAATTTTTGCTGGGGGG
>JGI24696J40584_12961637_pt1 | contig 26979 bp, 35 predicted proteins | sample TergutCo191P4_FD_40584 | JGI IMG/M metagenome (IMG submission 40584)
CGCCTCGCTTGTATTTGCGATTAAAATACATGGCATAGCTGGTTAAGACACTACGCATCATCTTTTCGATATTACCTTGATCCTTTTGCCACAAGAGTAAATGGAAATGATTTGGCATTAGGCAATAAGTGTGCAACTGAATTTGATCATAGAAGTTAAGACGTTTGCGACCAAATTGATCAGTTATGGTTGTCGGTGCCAGACAGCGCATTAATAACATTTCGAAGAAACTGTAATCCTCCTCGTCCAGAAAAATTTCCATTCGAGCTACGCCACGATTGTAAACGTGATAGAACGCGTCAACATCACTTTCACGGATAATATTTTTTTGCGGCATATGACTATTGTATCACAGATTATCCTTTGCAAGGAACGTCCTTGCAAAAAGAGTTGTTCTTGTAAAGATTATTTATTTTTCGTGATATGTTTTACGGCTTTTGGGGTAATTTTGCGACCGCGGGGTGTGCGTTCGATAAAACCGATCTGTAAGAGATACGGTTCGAGATGATCCTCAATAGTGTTGGCTTCATCGCCTGTGAGCGCAGCGATAGTGTTTAGCCCCACCGGTCGATCGCCGTAATTTTCCAGTATCGCGAGCAACATACCGCGATCCGCTGGGTCCAAACCCAAACTATCGATTTCTAGCATTTTTAGAGCTTCGCCCGTGGTTTTCTCATCAATAATTCCATCACCATTAACATCGGCGTAATCGCGCACTCGTTTTAGTAATCGGTTAGCGATTCGTGGAGTTTGACGCGAACGAGTAGATAACGTTTGAGCGGCCGTTTTATTAATTTTAGTATCCAAAATTTTAGCAGTTCGTTCGATGATTTTTTGAATATCATCAGCACTATAAAATTCCAGTCGGTGAATATGTCCGAAACGATCGCGGAGTGGTGCAGCCAAACTACCCGTTCTGGTGGTTGCACCAATCACCGTGAATTTAGGTAAGTCCAAACGGATCGAACGTGCCGCTGGACCTTTGCCGATGACGATGTCCAATTTGAAATCCTCCATCGCCGCGTACAATACTTCCTCGACCGTGCGAGATAAACGATGAATTTCATCAATAAACAAAATATCCCCGTCAGATAAATTAGTCAAAATCGACGCTAAATCCCCCGCCCGCTCGATCGCCGGCCCGGCCGTGACGCGAAATCCTACACCCATTTCATTTGCAATCACCCCCGCCATAGTGGTTTTTCCTAACCCTGGTGGCCCATACAACAAAACATGGTCAATCGGATCACCGCGTTTTTTCGCCGCTACAATCGCCAACTGCAAATTCTTTTTCAACCTATCTTGTCCTATATATTCAGAAAAAGTCTGCGGTCGCAAAGTCACCTCAATCAACTGCTCGTTGGTGTCGTCGTCGCTTAAACTCGTATTCACAATTCGCTCAATTGCCATAGTACAATTATTATAACATTCGTTATAATAATTGGTTAGTAAGTTTATAAGTTAGGAAGTTCGTAAGTTAGTCGCAATAATCTATTTATGGTTCATTACTCGTGGAATATCTCGAGATCACCTTCATGAATTTTATAAATAGGCGAGGCAGTCGCTTCGCAAAGATTTTTTTCGGCTTGGTTCCAGTCAATCGCACCACGCGGATCGTTACTTCCAAACTCACTACCGAAATGTGTTATCACCGCAACGTCCACCAAGCCGCGACCGTTCATAATTGCTCGCCAATCACACGTCCAAAATATCTTGCTAATATAATCTGCTCCACCATAAAGACCATACACGAACACACTATGCCTATTTTACGGGTGGGTTCGCTATATTGACATACATAAAGTGAGATTAAATTTCTCGCTTTTTTCATAATATTGTTGCATTTTTAAGAGGATAGGAATATAATACATATAGACAATTATCTATATGTCGGAGGTGTAATTATGAATTATGAAAAAGAGGCTTTAGTATTTAAGGCATTATCGGACACTAATAGATTAAAAATAATTGATATGCTTTCTTGTTCTTGCTCTGAAATGTGTGCTTGTCATTTATTAGAAAAATTTGATATAACACAACCTACGTTATCTCATCATATGAAAACACTAATTGAGGCTGGTATTGTTAATTCAAGAAAACAAGGATCTTGGAGCTATTACTCTTTAAATCAAGAAAAAATATTACAAGTAGTAAGTTTTATAAATAATATCACTACTGATAATGGTAATTGCTCTTGTGGTTGTAAAAATTCAAAAGGAGGTATTCATAATGGACGATAAAAAATGCGTATGTGAAATATGTAAGTGTAATCCGTGTACTTGCGAAAGATGTACTTGTGAAACGTGTAAATGTGATCCTTGTACTTGTGAAAACTGTAATTGCTAATAATAAATAGGAGGGAAAAGTATTATGAACGATTTAGAAATGGATAAAATTCGTAGAAAAGTGCAAGATGATTATAAAAAAGTTGCAACTGAGGAGGTACAAGGGTGTAATTGTGCTAGTTCAAGTTGTTGTTCGCCGACTGAGTTAGGCGATTTATCCACACAACTGGGATACTCAAAAGAGGAGCAAGACGCCGTACCTACTGGGGCTAATATGGGGCTTGGTTGCGGTAATCCTCAAGCAATAGCGAGTATTAAACAAGGTGAAACCGTTTTAGACTTAGGTAGTGGCGGAGGTTTTGATAGTTTTCTAGCCTCACGTCAAGTCGGTGAAACTGGTAAAGTAATAGGTGTTGATATGACGGCTGAAATGATAAGTAAGGCTCGAAACAATGCAAAAACAAGCAACTATACTAATGTTGAGTTTAGATTAGGTGAAATTGAAAACTTGCCCGTTGCTGATAATATAGTAGATGTAATTATTTCTAATTGTGTAATCAATTTATCGCCTAATAAAGAGCAAGTATTTAAAGAGGCGTATAGGGTATTAAAAAATGGTGGTAGACTTGCTATATCGGACATTGTTTTAACCGCTGACTTACCTAATGAAATCAAACAAGATTTAAAATTATACTCGGCTTGTGTATCGGGAGCAAGTACTATAAATGATTTAGAGCAATATATGAGTGTAGCGGGGTTTAATGATATTGAAATTACTCCAAAAGAAAACTCAAGAGAGTTTATAAAAGAGTGGTCGCAAGACTTTAACGTACAAGATTATATTGTATCGGCGAATATTCAAGCTAAAAAATTAGTTAGAAAATAAAATATAATAATAAAAGACGTCTTTAATCGGCGTCTTATTCTTTATAACCATATTTAGTTTTAGCAATTTCGAGAGCGTTTTTTAATAATAGCTCTTTTTCTTTTTGATTTAAAACCCATTGAGAGTTATAGCAAGTATTCCATATAACCCTATAAGTATTATTATCGGCTTTATGATATTTTTGATCTAAATATAGCTCGTGAGCGAATATATCGGTATAAGCCTCAATAAACTTTTTCTTTGCCTCTTTGATATAGCCTTGTTTTTCTTTATAAACTTTCTCTTTCATAAAGCCCTCTTTTCGTTATGGCTATATAGCCACTACCAATAATTATAATGGTTATATAACCAATAGTCAATAGACAATAATAATTAGTACAATGAATATAGAAAAGAGGCGTTGATACAATGAGTAAAATTAAGAAACTATCTATTGAAAAAGGCTATTATTTATTTAAGCTAGAGCAAGTATTAAATGACCGTGATATTAGTATCAATAAACTTATGCGAGATACTAATACCGATTTTAAAGTTATTAAAAGACTGATGAGCGGATCAATGGTTAGAATAGATATAATTGTCCTTGCTAGGCTATGTGATTATTTAAAATGTGATATAGCTGATTTAATCGAATATTTTCCAAACAAAAAGTAAGACGCCATTTAATTAGCGTCTTTTTCAATGAGTGTTTTAGTATCAATATCAAAATCTAACTCACCACTAGCAATTTTTTTAAGCTCATCATTAGTTAAATTTTCAAAGGGGTTATCCACAAACCAATTAGTATCAACGGGCTTAACCTCGACTTTATCAGTAGGTTTTTCACCGATCGTATCACGAATAACCTCAAAGGCTTTGATATTACCGTTTAGAGCCTCTTTAACTAAAGCAACGCATATATTCTCTTGGGTATTGCTGGTTGATAATAATACTAGCAACTCCTCTCTAAGAACCTTTTTATCACGCCTAGCTTTACCACTTGCTAGACCGCCAATTTTAGCAATTTTCTTTTGTTCCTCTATTGTTCGTTTGTTAAGTGGTATTAAATCTTTTTTAGCCATTTCTCAAACCTCCTTATTAATTATTTCTATTTTTGTAGTGAAACCACCTAAAGCATAAACTAATAGCTCACTAGCTTTTAGTCTTGCCATAATTGGTACGCTAGGATCTTTCATAACCCTAGTCCAAAAATTAATTATATTGTTTAAATCTTTAGTTTTCATCTCTTGCCTCCTTATAAACAACTAAAACCGATACAATGGTTTTATATGAGTTCTCGTATTTACTATCATAATCTTTTTGTCTTGATGTAGAAAATTTTATATCAATTAAATTATCACTTGTGATACCCAGCGAATTAAAATCAATATCTAATTGCTCGGCAACATCATCACAAGAGTTTATTTTTCCGTGATCGTCAATATGCCACTCGTAATAATAAGTGCTTATATTCATTAATTTAACCTCCTTGTTTTGCCTATTTGAAACTTTTGCCTAATATATTGCCTACGCTCAACCTCTTTATTTAAAAGGGCTAAGGGTATACAGTAGGCAAAAAGTCAAAATATGTTTAACTTTTATACTATATATAATTATTTATTATTTTTATTTTATTAAAATATAAAGAGTGAATTATTTTTTGCCTACTTTTGCTATCCCTTATATTTAGAGGAAAACTTAATTAAAAGTTTTGCCTATTTTTTAACTATTCTTAACTTTTATTGCCATAGTAATAGGTTGTAATAGTTTTATTATCTTGTTTTTCATTACGTTTTATTTTTTCATAACCTAATAATCTTGTTATCCCTTTATTTAGATATTGAGAGCTAGAACACTTATAACCATTTTTATAACAAAAGGCTTGGTATTGATTTACTATTGGTGAGGTATCTTTCATATAAATATTTTCTTTACCTATCTCATCAATAAATTGCATAACTGGATCATTTTCAAAAATATAATCAGCCTTAGCATTTTCGATAATCTCGCAAGTGGTAAAACCTTTATTTATGATAACTCTTTTAATGCCCTCGATACCCTCTTTGATGATATACTCCATAAAATCGGCTTTTTTCATTATGTTATCTAAATGAGGATCACCTTTTCTATTTGAAAAGTCAGCATTAAAAGGTATAAATGTTATCCTTTTTTCGATAACCGCTCCAGTAGGATCGTTTATTTTAGGTCTTACATTAGCATTAAATATTAACTTGCTATAATTCTTAAAGTCAAAAGGATCTTGCCCTTTTCTTTCAAACTGTACCGTTTCACCCGTGATTAGCTTTTTAAAGGTACTAGTAGTAGGTATATAACTATCTTTAATATCATCACCTAAGTTAGCCAATTTACCGTATATATCGGCGTTTTTAAACTTAGCCTCTATATCCTCTAAAGATATTGAGGAGTAGTTTTTATCACCTAGTAAAAATTGTAATAAATGAATAAAACTTGATTTACCGTTATCCCTTTTGCCATATATCATAAAACAACTTGATATAGCATTAGAGCGGTACATACACATACCAATTATTTCATCTAATAACGAGCGTACCTTAGGATCATCATTAGCCCAAGCATTTAAAACGCTATCAGCTTTATCACATTTAGCGGTAGGGTTGTAGTTGTGGGGTATTTGATTAGTGATAATGATACTAGGGTTAAAATCAATTAGTTTATTTTGCTCTAAGTCATAGATACCGTTTTTAAAAGCTATATAATTAGCTGGTGCGGGTTCTTTATTATCTAAGCTTAATAATTTTAGTGTTTTAATAACCTCAGTACGATTATTACTTTTTAAAGAGGGGATATAATTAATCATTATTGCCTCTATTTCATCATAACCACTAACATAAACACCGTTTTTATAAATATGTAATTGTCCGTTTATTTTGCAAACGTGATTTTGCTCGATTAAATAATCGGTAAATTTTCTATGTAAAAAAGAATTGCCGAATTTACCACCAAAGAAATTAGGGCGAATATCAATAAAAGCCTCATCTCTCAATATTGTGTTTAACTCATCATCACTAAGAGGATCATCAAAAATATAATTGTTAATAAAAGTGATAATCTCTTTTATTTGCTCTTTATTAAAATTATTGTTATGTAAGGTTAATATATAGGAGTATAAAGTATTATTTCTATCACCCTCAACTTTACCTAATAAGGTGCTTTCGCTTTGATTAGTGGGATAAAAATATATTGGTAGCTCGTCATATTCTTTAGTATCATATAGTACCTCACGAATAGTACCATTTATTTTTAATACTCCATAAGCATTAACTCCAGTTTTAATATCGGCGGTTAGTCCACAAGCTAATATTGATCCAGTATGACAATTAAATACTTTAGAGGTCTTAAAATAAGCGTGTATGCCTCTAGTGGTCTTAACAACCATACATTTAAGTTTTAAGCTCTTAATAATTTCTAGGGCTTTATTAGATGTTTCCTCATTATCAAAATCTAATAATATGGTGGTTGCATTTAAAACACCCGCATAACTATTACACTTACTAACGCTTTCTAATGATAGCAAGTTATCAACATCTTTAAATTTATCAATAGACTTTTTGCCATTAGTTCTAACATACCCTCGCCATAAGCTCATTATGATTTACCTCCTTGTTTTTGATATTTTCAATTAGCCTTAGCTCATACTCAAACTCATTAGAATTTAATAAACCTTTACTATATTCGTCTTTAATAAATGCCTCATATCTTAAAAGATTATTTTCAATGTGAGTAATAATATCACTAGGGCGTATTGTATTTACTATTATTTGTAATTGCTCTTTGCTAAGCTCCAGCTCCACTACTCACACCTCCTCCTTATTTAGAGATGTTGCTTAGTGAGAGCGGTCTTTTAATTTCTCGGCTCTTTTTTTCCAGTATTTAGAGTTATACTCCTTAACTTTGTCCTTATTCTTTTTACGCCAATTTTTAAAATACTCTTGCTTAGCTTTCTTAACTAAGTTATCTTGCGTCATAAGTTTGCCTCCTTTGAAAATTTTTCTTTCTTTTTCTCTTGACTTTTTAATACGATCAAGATTATAATATTCTCATAAGCGAAATATAATAATTTAATTTCGCTCCAAGAAAAGAATAACATAAACGAAAAGACAAAGGGGTTTATTCCATAAAAAAATATTTAAGGATAATCAACCTTGTTTAATTTCGAGAAAGCGAAAGGAACGGTACTATGAAAGATAAAAGAAAACCAAGAGCCATACATACTATTGATGAAACTATCATAATAGAAAATGTAAATAATTTAAGGGGTATTAATGATGAGGAAAAAGAAAAGAGATTAAAATTCTCTATAAGGCTTAATAATCTATTAGAAAAAAAGGGAATATCGCAAAAAGATTTTGCTAGTGATATTGATATTGCCGATAGCTCTTTGTCCGATTATAGACGAGGTTTAAAAAAGCCTAATATGACGGTCTTATCTAAAATGGCTAATTCATTAGAGGTATCAACTGATTATTTAGCGGGCTTAACCGAACTTGAGAGTATTAACGATAACTTTAAAGCAATTCACCGCTTTACTGGTTTAAGTGATGAGGCTCTAACGAATTTAAAGAAAATAAAGGAGCTAAAATCTAGTCCACTAAGTTTAAAGGCTTTAGATGTGCTATTATCAAATGATTTATCACCACAGTTTTTTAAATATCTAGGCTTATATTTATTTGAAAATTTTAAAAGTGATGATGAGCTTTTAATTAATGTTATTGGTGATAAAACGGGTAATAGTTATGGGTTAAGTAATAATGTAATAAATGACGCTATGTTTGTAAGAGTGCAAAAAATGTTAATGGAGTTAAAAAATAATATAGATAACGAAAAATAGGAGGTGGCTAGGTATGAATAATGCGGTTTTATATTTGAGGTTTAGTTCTCATAGTCAAAACGAGCAAAGTATCGAAACCCAAAGAGATAGTTGTACCCAGTTCGCCATAAAAAATAATATTAATATTATCGGTGAATATATTGACGAGGCTAAAACTGGTACTAATGACAAACGAGAGGGCTTTCAACAAATGATGAAAGATAGCAAGAAAAAAGCCTTTGATTATGTTATTATATATAAAGTTGATAGGTTTGCCCGTGATAAATACGATAGTGCTATCCATAAAAGAGATCTAAAAAAGTATGGCGTTAAGGTATTATCATCAACTGAAAATATAACTGATGATCCACAAGGCGAGTTAATGGAGGGTATCTTAGAAACCCTAGCTCATTATTACTCTTTAAATCTATCTAAAAACATTAAAGACGGTATGAAAACAAACGCTAAAAAAGGGTTATCAACTGGCGGTCAGTCATTACCCTTAGGTTATTTATCAGTAAAAGAAACAAGAGAGATTATCGTTGATGAGGGGCAAGCCTTAATAGTCGTAAAAATCTTTGAAATGTATCGAGACAAAAAGACTATGGCGGATATTATAAGATACTTAAATCTTAATAATGTAAAAACGTCTAGGGATAATGAATTTAATAAAAATAGTATTAGAAAAATCTTAACTAATAAAAAATATATTGGTATCTATATGTTTAAGGGTGAGGAAATGCCCGTTAGAATACCAAGAATAGTTAGTGATGACTTATTTAATGAGGTACAAGTTATGATTAATAAAAGAAAAGACGCTCCAGCGAGAGCAAGAGCCAAAAAAGAATATTTATTAACAACAAAATTATTATGCGGTCATTGTGAGGCTCTAATGGTTGGTGCTGGTGGTACATCAAGGAATAAAAAGGTCTATAATTATTATTCTTGTAATAACTTTAAGATTAAAAAATGTGATAAAACCAATATTAGTAAAGAGCTTTTAGAGGACTTTGTCGTAATGAAAGCTAGGGAACAACTAACTGATGAAAGCATTAAAACTATAACCGATAACTTATATGCTGAAATTGAAAAAGACAAAACTAATAATAGTAATATCAAACGATTAACTAAGGCTATTAAGGATAATGACAAAGAAAAAAATAACTTGTTAGATAGTCTTAAAAAGTGTAATATAGATAGTGTTAGGAACTCCATATTTGAGGAGTTAGAAAAAATGGATAATTCTCGTAAGCAACTTGAGATCGAACTACGATATGAGGAGGCTAATAATATCAATATTAAAAAGCCTCAAATAAGATTTATCCTAAATGATTTAAAAAATGGTGATCCTAATGACGAAAAATATAGGAGTATGCTTATAAATACCTTTGTGTATAAAGTTTATTTATATAATGACGGTAAAATAATAATCATATTTACTATAAATGGTAAGCGTTATGAGGGTAAAATGCCTAGTAAAGACGAGTTATTGGTTCTTTTAAAGGATACACCGCTCCAGCCGATGATCCAATCACAACTTTCCCATCAAACAACCCTTTTAAATCCTCAAATTTATCCAGATAGTGTGCGATCAAAGTATCGTCGCCACCATGAAGATAGACTATATTCGCCCAATTAACATCTTTGCGAAAACTGTCTGGATACGCAAGTTTTGCTTCGTAATTTTTACCAAACAATCGCCGAAAAGTTGGCGTACGTCGATCCCTAAACTTCCATTCCCAATCTTCGCGCAGTACAGCAAACATTACACTTAGAATACGTGGTTTTTCAGCATGCAGATTTTCCAAAATCGCATCACGCAGTTTCTCGTTTTGTTCGTCAGTCATACCTCTATCGCTACCACCAAGCAAAATATACGTTGTCATTTTTTCTCCATAAGTGCTAACTTGACGCGTTCGGCGGTGGGTTTGTCGGTTGGGACGTCGCGTAGGGCGGTTGTGGCGTCAGCTAGGGTGAAACCGAGGGCCATTAGCGCGTCGAGGGCTTCGTCACCGGCGAAATTGATGGTGGCGCCGGTTTCGCCGTCGCGGGTCGGGACGTAACTTGGTGCGCCGACTTTGTCGCGCAGACTCACCACTAATTTTTCGGCGGTTTTTTTGCCGACTCCGCTGGCGGTGGCGACATAGTTAACATCTTCGCTGGCGATGGCGGAACGCACTGCGTCAGCTTCGCCTAGTGACAAAATCGCTAGCGCTGCTTTGGGCCCGATTCCTTGGACCGTAATCAACATTTCAAACAAACGTTTGGCCGCCAGCGTTGAAAAACCAAATAATTCCTCGGATTGTTCACGCACATGATGGTGAGTATATAATTTCATCATCTCGGTCGGCTGCGCGCGTTCGTAATCCCCCGCCGCGACCTGGACCTCGTAACCAATCCCACCGACATCAATCACCACGGAATTGCCGAATTTCTCAACTACTTTGCCATTTACAAATGCAATCATTGTTACTATTTTAACATATTTGTCGCAATTGACCTTAACTCGTTTATATCAATATAGTAAATCATTCCCATTTGAACACGCGGAAGGCCACGATGTATGCGACGATGCCCCAACCCGCGATCATCAAAAATTGGGGCCAAACGGTGACGAGCGTTGCGCTTTCGGTGGTGATATAGCGGATACCGTCACCGACTGGGGTTAGTGGTATCCAATTTGTTATACCTTGCAACCAATCCGGCATCAAAAAACGCGGGAAGAATACGCCGCTCAAAAACATCATCGGAAAAGCGATTAATTGCGACGCCATGGTGGCTTGGTTACTGTTTCGGGCGGCACCGGCCACGACCGCGCCAAAACCAATCATGGTGAGAGTGGAAATAATTGAAAATACCGCCAGCGCCAGCCAACTGCCGTGCATTTGAAAATCAAACATGACGATACCCACGACGACCATCAAAGCCGCCGACAATAATGTCAAAATCAAATAAACTAACGTCAGCGACGTCATCAATTGCCACGGTTTGAACGGCGTCGCTTTGATGCGACGCAAACTGCCGGCTTTCTTTTCGCTCGGTAATTGTTGACTCAACATATAAATTCCCATGGTCATCAAAACATAGCTAAGCAGCCCCGCGAAAGTATAATCAAATTGACTCAGACCGGTGGCGCCGATTGATTTTTGTTCTACGCTGAATAGTGGTTGCTGCCCGGTCATGCCGACGTTAATGTTATCAAGTGCGACAGACATAATGCTGGCGATGGTTTGGCCGGCTTGAGGCGCACCTTCGTCATAATAAACATTCAAATTCCCAGTCGGTAAATGTTGCGCGTTCGGTTCGCCAAAATTTTCGGGAATTTCAATAATCGAATCCAACTCGCCGCGCGACATTTGACCTTTGGCGTCCTCCAAATTCGTGATGTTTTGTTTTAGATCCAGCGCTTCGTTTTTGCTAAGTTCTTCGACAAAAGTTTTCGTAAAATCATTATCAGCATGATTAATAATCGCCACGTTGAAACTGACGTTGCTGCCGTTTCCAAAAATCGTGCCAAAAATAAACAAGAAAATCAACGGGAAAGCGAACATGAAAAACAAATAAACTGGGTCGCGCAAAAATCGTTTCAGCATGATGATAGCATAAATCAAAATCGCTTTCATTCGCGCAACTCCTTGCCCGTTAAATCAATATAGACGTCTTCTAAATCGGCTTGTTCTATTATCTTTTTTGGCTTAAAACCGCGGTTAAGTAAGTCTTTGATCATTTTATTCGGTGTGTCCAACGCGATGATTTTTCCTTCGTCCATGATGGCCAATCGATCACATAATCGTTGTGCTTCTTCCATATAGTGGCTGGTCAAAATCACCGTGATATTTTTCGCTTTGATTTGTTCAATCAAATTCCACATGTTGCGGCGGGCTTGCGGGTCCAACCCGGTGGTCGGTTCGTCCAAAAATAATACTTTTGGATGATTGACTAGCGCTGTGGCGATGGAAAATCTTTGACGTTGACCGCCGCTCAATTTTTCGGGAAAAGTCCGGGCTTTTTCACTCAAACCCATTTCGCTCAGCAATTCCATCGCGTCGATTTTTTGACCATAAAAACTGGCGAACATTTTTAACGAATCCACCAACGAAACTTTGTCATAAAATGCTGAACTTTGTAATTGCACTCCGATGATTTTTTTGATTTTAGCCGGGCGCTTCGCCACATTGATACCATCAATAATCACACTGCCGCCATCAATCGGGCGCAAAGCTTCCATCATTTCCATCGTCGTAGTTTTGCCAGCACCATTCGGACCAAGAATCCCAAAAACTTCGCCTCTTTTCACGCTGAACGAAATATTATCAACCGCCACTTTGTCACCATAACGCTTAGTCAGGTTTTCTACTTGAATAATATCACTCATGATATGTTATATATTTTAGCACGAAATGTTTAAGTTTGTTCGTTGCGCCGATTCATTAAATTATGCGTAATCGCCGCTGCGAGAGCGTCGGCGCAATCGTCGGGTTTGGGTACTTCTTTTAACTCTAGATGGATTTTCACCATTTCTTGGATTTGTTTTTTATCAGCGCGACCATAACCAGTTAGAGTTTGTTTGATTTGGAGTGGTGTGTATTCAAAAATCGGTAAGCCCGCTTGTGCACCGACCAACATCGCTACCCCACGTGCGTGTGACACACTAATTGCGGTGGTAATATTTTGCGCGAAAAACAACTTTTCAATTGACATGACGTCGGGTTTGGTTTGGGTAATTACTTCAGTTAAACTATTAAAAATTTCCAATAAACGTTGATCGAGCGGTGTGTGTGCTGGTGTTGTGACCACCCCAGCATCAACCAATTTTGGCTTTTTGCCGGGCTCGAAATCCACCACACCGAAACCCAATATGCCAGTTCCGGGGTCGATACCAATAACTCTCATACGAACATAGTATCACGATTGCTTGACGGGCAACAGTTTGAGACGAAGTCGTTGCATCATTCGAGCAATCTCCATGCGGAATTGGAAAAGAACGATGCCAGCGGTAGTGGCTAAAACACCAGCACTAGCTAATAGATAGATCATACTACCACTAGTCGGATTAGTCGGCTCAATAGCAAAGGTCGCCGCCTTGGTTGAGACTATTTTACGGCAACGATTAGTTTCGGGATTACGTTCCCAACCTTCGGCACAAGGTTTTAGTTCTTCTCCCTCGACAACAATTTTGCGACAACGATTGGTCAGAGGATTGCGCTCATAACCTTCTTTACAGGGGACGAGACCAGAGTCAGTTGTCAAATTGCGACAGCGGCCGGTCTCCAGGTTACGATATTGTCCCGCTGGACAGGTCGGGTAAGCTTCCCAAATATTTGCTTCACCTGGTGTTAATTCATAGGTCTGTCGCCAAACATCATTCACTAACGCCCATGAAGTCGCCTTGGACAGATTAGCATAAGAAACAGAATCCACTTGATTGCCATTCGAGGACAATAGGTAAATCGTACCAGTGGTAGTTTTGGTCAACGTCAACATAGTGTCTTTGATATAAATCGTTAAGTAGCTACTCGCTGGTAATATTCCTTCGTCAAAAACGTATTTATTTTGATTACGGTTAGTCATTAGTTGGCAATCGGTAACACTGATGTTTTTGGTCGTCGGATTGGTTATTTCGATAAATTGTTCATCCACGTTGGCCGCGATTTCTGATAATTTCAAATTAGCACAAGAATTCACCGGTTTGGGTGGTAAGCACGCTACGCCCGCACCCCTGGTCGGATTAAGATAAGTCGCAAAATCACCTTCGTTAGTACCACTGTCAATCAGATAACCACCAGGTAATTCACAACGTTGAATCGAACTGCCAAAGGAAATTTTATCCGCTGGTTTGTCACCTTTGGCAGCTACAGCTTTACCCCAACCAACCAGATCAATAGTTTGACCACTCGCGTCAATAATGCGAATATAGCCGTTATCCGCACTGCCGACCGCTACGGGCAACACCAGCCATTCAAAACCAAGAATTGGTTCCGTAATTGTTGCTACAGTAGAATAATTACCAGGTTGGTAACTGTTGTTCGTGGTCGCTGGAGCATACTGTACCCGCCAGTCACTTAATGTGAAATCATCTGGAGAATTGTTATAAATTTCGATAAAAGCATTGAGTTTTGCCTGATCATTAGTACAATTTGGTAAATCGATTGGACAAATTCGCGCCGCAATTTCGCTGATAACTAGTCGACGTGAAGAAATTACTGTGTCATCATCATCAAAATCAGCACCCGGATCAATGCAAGTTTCATCATTAGCAAAAATTCTATCGTTAAATCGACACATTATCGCATCATTTAGACCACCGAATCGCACGGTTGCTTTTGCACAATTTTCATCCAATCCACAGATCTCGCTCATGAAAATCGCGCTATCGGATATCGTAACGTGATTGTCGCAAATAATAGATCCCCAGCAAATTTCGGATATTAGTTCTAAGTCAAAATCAACTTCAATTTTTCCCCCGAGTGGCGTGATGCTGTTAGTTGTGTAGTTTTCATCTGAATTACTCGACGTGCCGCCCTGTGCAATCAAAATAAACCCGCCGCCGAGTAATGTTACTTTACTGAAATTTTTGCTGAGATTCTGAGTGCCCGCTGAGTTAAACACTCTGACACTCAAGTTAGTAACGTTAATCGGTTCAGATGAATAATTATAGATTTCGATAAATTCACTACCGTTAGCGCTGTTGATACGCGAAACAGCAACATCAACAGTGATCGGTGTAGCTTGTGCTGGCGACGGCATAAAAACAAACAGCAAAACCGCCATGAAGAAAGGCATGAGCTTCTTCATAGTAATATTGTAATCTATTATAGTCCAAAAAAGCAAGTGTTATTGAATGTAAACTGAGTAAAATAAAACTTCGTTTTGTTTTACTCTCATTTCGTTGTAAAATGGTTAACGTGAAGAAACAGTCCGGTTTTACGATTATTGAGCTTTTAGTGACATTCGCGGTATTAGTGACGCTAGCAATCTTTTTTGCGATTCAACGAGGCGAACTCGAAGTTGCGTCGCGCGATCAAGCGCGTAAAGTTGCTATCAACGCTATGTACTATAACTTAACTGAAGTTTTTTACGCTCAAAATAAATACTATCCCGAAACTATTAGTCGCGATAATTTAATGGCGATGGATCCAACATTGTTTACTGATCCGAGTAAGGTAACACTCAATGGTAACGAATGTACTTACACTGATGCAGATGGTAAAAAAGCCACCGACGGTAATTGCAATTATCACTACACGGCAAGTCAGTGCAACGAAAACGGCGAATGTCAAAAATTCAAACTATCAGCCGATATGGAAGCTGAAGCAACTTATAATAAATATTCCCCCGAGAAAAAAACTGATTAGAATCGATATTTAGTTGTTTGATCTTCGTCGACGATCTGGACTACTTTATTGATAATTTTGAATTGTTCAACTGGTCGCGCAACAAAGGTAAATAGATAAGTATGTTCATCGCCGATGGTTGATAATCTAATCGTACCAAAATTGAGCATAACTTGTAATGGACCGTTTTGGCGAAAACTGCAATCTTCGACATGTTCCAATTCAACACTTTGAGCGTGATACGAAAAAGGACTGTTTTGAATCCAGGTAAGGGCTCGCTCATTGGTAATAATAAAACGATTTTGACGAAAGACATATTGAGCGATAGCCCCACCAACCAAACATATTACACCCAGGGTAGCAACTATCATAAACATCGTAAATGGGTCAATACTGGTAATTGATATCATAACAGCGGCAAATAAAAGAATCGCCACAAAAGCCGCGATGGCTGCCAACCAAATTAACACCAGACCGAAAATCGTGCGTTGTACATCAATCACCACATATTCAGTCGGTGCAAATTGGATATTGGGATAATGTTTAACTGATTCATCATGCTTCTTTTGGAGCTCTGGCGACCAAATATCATTTTTCTTCTTTTTGGGCGGTGCTATTGGAGGTGATGGTTCGGGTTGATGATATAGTGGTCGACCTTCAGCATCATAGGCCACCGGCTGGTCATCAACATCTGGCTGCTGCTTGGAATCCATGTACTTATATTTTACCACATTACTCACGATGGCCGAATAAAAAGTCCGTCCATTGTTCAAAATTGGACTTTTCTATCACTGCAGTAGCGGTGGTGGTAGCTGGTGTTTTATCTTCAGTACGTGGCAAAATCACCAGATGTTCGCCAGGTTGAGCTTTATTGAGCAACTTTCGCGCTGATAATTCCAGATATTCCGAAGTTTGGTAATAAGTTTGTTCGAGACGTAAATTTTCATTCTGTAGTTTCATAATTTCAGTATCGAGTCTAGCTTGCTCAACTTGACGTTCGAGATCATAATTTTTAGCTAACACGTTAATCGTTGACCAAGCCCAACTGAGCGCCAATATTAGCGCAATGACTAACACTGTGTTATTTAAAGTTAGATGTTTTTTGATTTCGGGCGACATATTCTTATTTTACCATAAATAGTTATCATGTTATACTATTAATACCACTTATGCGGGTGTAGCTCAGTGGTTAGAGCAGTCGGCTCATAACCGATTGGTCCTTGGTTCAAACCCAAGCACCCGCACCAGATTTTATATCATCAAAAGTAATACCCCTATCATCCGACAGGGGTATTTGTTATGTTTAATCAGAGTTAATTATTTTCTGATCTTCTTGATGGTCAAGAAACCATTGCGTGGATTCTCAACTACTTCGTAACCATCTGGCAGTGCACACGGAGTGCCCTTGCCACCTTCAGTCTTAGCAAAGAAGTAAATTCGCTGCTCACGACCGCCACGCAGGGTGACATCCTTGTAATGCAGGTAGTATTTTACCCCCTTTGAGTTGGTGTGTGTGTAAGTTGCCATAACTCTTCCTCCTTATTTTTACTTACCTTTACCAGGGTACACTACCGTAATACCGCTGTCAACCCCTTATGATGTAATTTTTACGTTTTGTCTCTGCAACATCTCTGTTGGTTTCAAGCAGCACGATATTTGAATTTCAAGATAACTTTTAGGATAATAATAAAAACTAGGTGAAGAATAATGGCAATAGTTAAAAGAAAACAGATAAGCATAGAAAAACCAGCTAAATCAAAACTCCAGCGCGCTGGCACATAACTGACGTAGTAGGCATCAGGTGATGGTAAAGGTTCAGTAGTAATATCTACCTCTGATACACCAACTGAATCGGCTACGCATTTCGCCCAATTTGTACCACCGCGCGGATATATTTGGCGACATTTAACCATGGCCGCCTGATAATCACCGTTTTCAACATCCGGTATTTTGTTAGTTTCGACAATTTTGTTGAAAGCTTGATCATAAAGTGTCTGCAGAGCCACTCGTCCAGTTGAGGTATTCATGTGGTGTGCCACGTAATTTTGCAGATTCTTAGCAGCTTCCTGAACAACTGTGATATCACCAGTTTTATCAGCTTCGATCAACGCTTCTCGTTTGTCCATCATGTTAATGTTGTTCAGTCGGAGAAAAATAGCCGTCAGCATGATAAATAAAAGCAAAACGACCAGTAACTGCCAAGTTTTGATATGTTTCAACAATCCTAAAAATCGTCGATGAAAATGGATTTTATCGCTGCGGTTCGAATCGTCTTCCATAATTTTATTGCACCCTTTCGTCCTCATGTATTGTATCATGATACAATTGTTATATGAATATTTTCATATCGGGTATCGGTGGTGCAGGTATGGGGCCGTTGGCCGAAGTAGCGCACCAAGCTGGACATCATATTTCTGGTTCGGACAAACAAGCGTCGAGTTATATTGATTATTTGAAAAATCACGGTATTTCTGACATTCACGTTGGACAAACGATCGAAAATATTGCGCGTGTGCATGCTGAAACACCTCTCGATTGGTTGGTTTATTCTTCCGCCATAACGTTGGAAAATCCGGATGCGCCAGAACTGCAGTTCGCTCGTGAACGCGATATTCGTATCAGTAAACGCGACGAGCTACTGAACTTTATTTTGGATGAGAAAAAACTCGATATGATAGCGATTTCTGGTACGCATGGTAAAACAACAACAACCGCGATGATGGTTTTTCTGATGCAAGAATTAGGTCAACCGATTAGTTACCTGTTACCCGCTAAAACTAGTTTCGCCGATATGGGAAAATACGATCCGACTAGTCGTTGGTTCGTGTACGAGGCGGATGAATTTGATCGTAATTTTTTGGCTTTTCGTCCGAAAATTAATCTGGTTTCGGGTGTGGCGTATGATCATCATGATATTTTCCCGACGCGCGAAGATTACAAACAAGCTTTTCGTGAATTTATCGGACAATCAGCGAAAAATTTCCTATGGCAAGAGGATGTGAAATATTTGGAATTGAACAATATGGTAAATATCCAACAACTGGATGGTGATGATGAGCGAATAGATCAGATTAGTCTGCTGGGTCATTATAATCGGATGGATGCGTGGCTAGTAGCACAGGTCGTCAGCGACATCACCGGCGAATCATTGGATAAATTGGTTGGGATTTTGGCGAGATTTCCGGGACTCGGTCGTCGTATGGAGAAAATCGCGCCGAATTTGTACAGTGATTATGCTCACACACCCGAGAAAATCGTCGGTGCTATGAGTGTAGCGCGCGAAATGTGCATGGAAACTGATCAAAAGTTAGTGGTGATTTACGAACCGTTGACCAATCAACGTCAAACTTTCTTTTTGAATGATTACAGAGATATTTTTAAAGGAGCGGATAAATTATATTGGATACCGAGTTATTTAGCGCGCGAACCCGAGAATTTACGAATTTTGTCGCCCGCCGAATTGATTGAACATTTGGACGACGAAACGCGTGTGATCGCCGAACCGGCCGAAATGAACGACGATTTGAAAAAGAAAATCGAGGAACATTTGCAACGTGGCGATTTGATAGTGTGCATGTGCGGTGGGGGTGGGGGAAGTTTGGATAGTTGGTTGCGGAAAGAGTTTAATTCAGCGTAAAAATCTCGTGAGATGTTATAACTCTAAGCCCGTAATTCTATCGTATAAATAACTGATCTCATTCTTTTTATCTGTAATACGTCTTTGTATAGCTTCCAGTTGTTCGAAAATTTCATCATAGTTGCTATAAGGATCCTTGTATTGAGTAATAAAATTTATCACTTGTTTTGCAAACCGGTCCAAGCGATCATCTGTTCCCTCAGCTTCATCTTTGGGCATTGTAAAAACAGTTCCTGCGATCTTGATTACTGGTGGATAACTTTCAAGATACTTGTTGAACGCAGCTTCTATAAACTCGGTTCTATTTATGGCATCACCACCGTCAATTTCTTCCTCTACCGCTTGTTCGGAGTCGCTATCCAAATCCATATTTTCGATCGGTGATTCCTCAAATGTCGTTTCTGGTGATTGTTCTTGCTGAGTTGTTATTGCCGCTAACGACAGTTCTCGTTCGCGGGTATTATCCCCATCATTACTTAGTCCGTTTTGTTCATTGTTTAGATTTGCAGATTCTATCATCTCTTCCTCCTTGATTATTTAACGATATATCTTGCGGTATCAAAAAACGACACCGCAAGGTGTCTTACTTCCATTCGCAGAACAGCTGTTGCCAGTTCGCTTATGCGGTGCCGTATTGTACTGACAACTGCAAAAGCGTTCTGTTCCGCGTTACCAAAAGTAAGACTTTATGATTGTATCACATTTTCGTGATATTTGGAACGTTTATTTTGTTGGAGTGAATGCGGCGTAATTAATTTTCAATCCTTCAGACACGAAACGTTTTTCGTAACTGGTCATAATGCGAGCATCTGAGAGAAAAAGAGAGTTTGAGTTCTCGTTTTTCCGAAGATGCGAAGTGTTACCTCTAGAGATAATTTTGACCTCATCGGGAGCGTCAGAGTTATGTAAATCGCGCGTGATAAATTCGATTTGCCAACCATTGGCCGCAAATTGCTCCAGCGACCACTCAAACAAAGGTAAATTATCAGTTTTGAAGTGCAAAATCCCGCCCCTCTTTGCAAGGAACGACCCTGCAAGAATGGGGCTTGCGAGGAGGTGGTGATAATACGCCAAATAGCGCGGTGCGGTCAGGCGGTGGCGAGCGTCGGATTTGGGCGGCCACGGGTCGGGAAAAGTCAGCCAAATTTCACTAACCGAATGCGGTGGTGCGATTTCGGTGATCTCGGAAATATCGCTACGCACGAAAAAAATGTTATCGAGGTGGAGTTTTTCTGCTTCGCGAGCACCTTGATATAAACGGTCGCTTTTGATATCAACGGCAATAAGGGTTTTCTCGGGAAAACGTCGCGTTAGTTCTACCGAAAATAGTGCTGAACCAGCACCAACCTCCAACACAATATCTCTCTCCTTTGCAAGGAACGACCCTGCAAGGAAATTTTTCCATTCGTCGAGATGAAAACAATTTGGATATTCATCGAATTTGGCGAATTTATAAAGTTTACGACGACGTGTAATCACAAAATCCTCCGGGTGATTACGACCATCCGAACGGATAGTTTCAACTTTATCATTATCACCAAGTGCAATGATACGCGATGGCGTCACGTTAATACACCCCCCCCCATCAACATACAGAGCGACCACGTTGTCAAAATAAGCTCGCGCTTCGGCAATATTTTTAGCTGGTGGTTGATTTGGTAAATTGGCTGAGGGTGCTACAAGTGGTCCTGTTTTTGCTAATAGTTGTCGCAAGTTTTCGTTATTTGGTACTCGTAAGCAAATTGTTGGTTTTGGTCCACGAGTATCAGCCAACCACTTTTCTTTTAAATCCTCTGCTGGCAAAATGATTGAAGTTGGTGAATCGGTTCGCCAAATTGTAGCTAACTTTTTTTGCATTTCGTTGCTTATTCGTATTAATTGCGCTGCGGTTCTAACACTGTCGACTAGAACAATAAAACCACATTTAGAGTCGCGTTCGCGCACAGTGTGTAATTTTTTGACCGCCTGTTCGTTGAGGGCTGATGCAAAAATACCGTAAATAGTGTCTGAGCGCATTACTACTAGGTGACCTTGTGCTAAAGTTTTTGCAATTTTGTCCGTCATATCATTCAATTGGCTCAGTAACAGCTTCCCCAATTACTAATCCCAAATTTTCGTCTGACATTACTGCATTATCATAATTATTTATTTGGTTCAAACGGACTTTGATAGTTTCGTAACGTGAGCGAAAATCTGTAATAGCAGTTTCATCTAAATTACCAGTCGGCAAAAAAGGTCCAGCATTGTCGTTATCATCTTTGATATCCTCACGGACTTTTTCATAGCCAGGTCGCGACAAATCGAGTTTGATAGCACCACTAGTTCTATACAGCCACAGGCTGATAGTGGTCAAAGTCAACGCCGCGATCAGGACAATTACGATAAAAACTGACCATTGGTGTTCGATGATCCATTTACCAAGTCGTTTTATCCAAGTTACCATAACTTAGCCTCCTTGATAATTATGTCAAACTGGGCATAATAATTATCAATGTTTTGGTCGAGAGTCGTAACGTCCTGCCAAAGAAGTTCCCGCGCTATTCGTGTTGTTTCTAGTTTATGATAAAAGTCTACTGGCCAACTGGTACACTTAATTTCTAGCGCGCTCGATAAAGCATCATCATAACTATCATAATCTGCTCGAAATTTTACCAAATTTTGTTTGAATATTGAGGCTAAATCGGTTAATGTTGGTGCCGCGATTTTATTCGCAGCAAGACGTGCGTTCATAGCAAACATTAGATCAAGTATCTCGTTGTAATCGTGACCGCGATTGATACGCGAACCAACATCAGCTTTTTGGATTTGATTTAAGATGGACTGCGCTGTTGTGCACGTCGCTGTTAATGTGGTAACATCCGGTATACCGATCGCGCGCGACGTAGTAAAACTACCAACCACGATGATTGCAATAATTATAGATAAACTAAATTTTTTCACAAATCTATTGTAACATGCGTTATAATTTTTATATGAGCAAAAAAGTTTATCAATGGCGACGCAGTGTGGCAGCGGTGATTATTGGTCTTGGGTTATTTGTGGGAATACTAGTTCAAGTACACTTAGCGAATGAGACTGCACCGACTTTTGACAACAAGAGTACGCCTCAGATCGTCAATCTTGACCAACCTTTAGCATTAGAAGTTCTGAAACAGTTAGAAATTAAAGATCGCGCACCGAAAACTGGTTATTCGCGTAGTGAATTTGGTAATGGTTGGGCAAAATGGCAAAAATGTGACACTCGCCAACGTATTTTGGCACGTGATTTAACAAACATTAAATTAGCTAATGATGGTTGTACGGTACTTTCTGGTACTCTGAATGATCCTTACACTGGTAAAGTTATCCAGTTCAAGCGTGGTGTTGGCACTTCTAGCGCAGTGCAAATTGATCATGTTGTAGCGTTGTCTGATGCTTGGCAAAAAGGTGCGCAACTATTAGATGCGGATACGCGCGAGGCTTTAGCTAATGATGATTTGGAACTCTTGGCAGTTGATGGTCAATCCAACATGCAGAAATCTGATAGTGATGCAGCTGCTTGGTTGCCGAAAAATATAGCTTTTCGTTGTCAATACATTGCTCGACAAATTGCTGTAAAAGTCAAATATTTCCTATGGGTAACACAAACCGAATACGATGCTATAGTGCGAATTCTCCGTAGTTGTCCCGAGCAACGGCTACCTGCGCCATAAAATATTAACTATCAGTTTTAAACAAGAATCGTAAATAATCACGCACCATACGTGAACTACAAATAATTGGCAAGTAAGCTACCAACTGTTCAGTAACTCTGCCGAACCACAGAGTATCGTTTTTCATAGTCACAGCTGCTGTGCGCATTTGTGCGTAAAGCGAAGCAATTTCAGCGTTATAATTATTACCATGAACTTCAAAGACGACTGGCGGCGCTACATCGGCGATACCACCATCATTAGTTGATATCAGCATCGACAAGTTCGCCACATCTTTCATGAAGCTAGTGCCACAAGCTTCCCAACCAACTTCGGGTACGTTAATTGAAATATCCGCACCAACACTGATAGCAGCCGACAAACTTTCGTTATAATCAGTGATATAGTGGACACGTTCTTTAAGAAAAGGATCATTATCAATATTTTTCAACATCACCTGTAATCGATCATAAGTTTTATCACCCGAAGAAACGTTGCCGGGCATCATACCGGCCATGATGTAATGTGCATTATTTTCAAATAAAATAGTTCTAATTTCACCCATATCCTCAAACGGCATCCACGGTCGTTTGTACTCAACGAATCGTCTTTTAAATTCGAATAACATTGCATCATCAGGAATCTGTACGACTTCACCGTATTGATCCTCACGATTTTTTAGTTCATCGTTTAATTTAGCACGACCAAGTTTCTTAATAGAACGTAACTCGTCAACTGCGATTTCTTTGAGTGTATCGCAAAAATTCTCTCCTGGCATATTGAATTTATCCAGAATTCCTTTATCATGATAAAAATTTAACAGTTCAGGCATTAACCAAGTATTTAGATCAATCCCATTAGTGATCGCTTTGAACTCAACTCGTTCACCACTGAGATCTTTAACATCAATAACTTTAGCGTGTAAACGCGATACGCAGTTTTTTGCTTCGGCTAATTCGATCGTCAAATTATTTAATTTAAGTTGCCCATTGCGGAACAGACCAGTGATAAAGTGTTTCAGAGCTAGGCTGGTCAGGTTTGGAAAAACAAACTTTTCAAATTGCGCGTACGTATATTCTGGTTCAGCCGCTTGCACCAAAGTGTGATTAGTGTAAAGTGTGTGTTTGCGCACATAAACGATAGCTTCGTACAGGTCCATACCATTATGGCATAGTTCGTCGAGACGAGCCACCGCCGCAAAAGTTGCTGCTGTTTCGTTCAGCTGAATAATTGCCGGTTTTAGATCAAGCATTTTCAGCGCCGCATAGCCGCCCAGTCCAAGTGCAACTTCCTGATACAAACGATGATCTTCGGACGCATCGCCGACATAAAGTGCGCCAAAACCTGATTCACTCATAGTTAAAAATCTAGTTGAACCGAGGATTTTTTGGTAAATTTCCAGAGGTGCATCTTTCCCACCATCAACTTTAATATTAACTTCACCGACTTTTTCAAAACCCGCCGTGACTGGATCACGTTGCACATAAGTATCGTGCGGTATCAGATCAATCATTTTTTGATGACGTTCTTCTCGGTAAAATGGCGTCAACATGACGAATGGAATTTCCAATGCTTCCGCTGTCCGACGAGTATCTGCAGCTAAAACACCTAAGCCCCCAGCACCACAAATACCATTAGCAGCATCATATACTTCCATAGTTGTGTAAACATAGGGTCGTTCAGCTGAAATTTTGTGTGTCAAACTAGCACGATCAATCGCTGCATAAAACTCAGCTACATCTTCGATGCCATTTTCATCTTTATCTATAAAGTGCCCACTCATGTAAAATATATTATCAAAAGTCAAGCGCTTGCGCAAATCACTTATCTGTTTTTCTTTAACTCATCACGAATTTCTTTCAGCAAAGTAATTTGTTTATCTTCTTTCTTAGTGATAGATTTGTTAACTGACCGACGGTTTAATTTGTTGATGATTTTGATAAAGATAAAAATACTAGCAGCAATAATCAGAAAATCAATAACATTTTGGACGAAAATACCATAAGCAATGCGCGCTGAACCGATGTTAATAGTTAACATTGTGAGATTTAATCCACCCAATATAACGCCAATCAGCGGCATAATAATATCGTTAACCAACGATGAAACGATTTTACCAAACGCACCACCGATGATAACACCAACGGCCAAATCAACCACACTACCGCGACTGATGAATTCTTTGAATTCATGACTGATGTTGGTAATAAATTTACGGTTTTTGGTGGTTACTTCGCCTGGTTTTGAATCATTTTCCATATTAGATATCAATTTTACAACAATCTAAGAACATTGTCACCCTACCGTTATATTCATCTGGCAAAAGTTGGGTAAAACCGAGTTTTTTATAAAGACCCTTAGCGCTCGGCGTTCGCGCGTAAAGGTAAATTCGCGCAACTTGGTTGTTCCGCGCAAAATCAAATAACTGATGCATCATGGCTTTTGCGATACCCTGACCTTGGAATTTATCACTGACATAGATGCCCATAATTTCAGCTTCTTTAGTATTTTTACCATCAAAACTATAGAAAATATCGATCATCGCTGAAGCAATTATTTTATTATTATCATAAACGACCAGTGCTAATCCGGATTTGTCGTCATGCGTAAATTTTTGCAAAACTTCGCGAAAAGTTTGCACCCTCTTCGGCGGATATTCAATTCCGTTCTTTTTAGCGTGTTTTTTGATGTGTTTTAAGCATTGTTCGATGTCTTTTTCGGGTAGTTTTTCAATTTCGTAATTCATTTCATTCTCCTTAGTTTAATAAAAATCCTCTCTGGTTCTAGAGAGGGCAACAAGTTTTGTCTAAGAATAGTCAAACTAATCGCCCTACGGGCGACGACGCAACGAAATTTGATTATTCTGATATTGCACGGATAAAACTATATCATAAACATTTTTTCAGAGCAAGCCAATTTTGGCTAGGGCGGAGGGATTCGAACCCCCGAATGCCAGGACCAAAACCTGGTGCCTTACCACTTGGCGACGCCCTAACGCATTCTATATTCTACCATATAATGAGATATTTCCTAAGGCAATCTGACTGGTTTAGAATTTATTTTTACGAAATGGCCGCCGCACCGACGCCACGTTTCATCTTATCGTCATCACGCATGCGCAGCCCCAGCTCAATGCCTCTTTCTATGGTCTCTGGGAGCAATGGTTTACTGGACCAATCATTAATAATCATGTCCGGATTATTAGCGTCGCTTTCCCGCATTTCCGTGCCAACAACGAATTCTTCTCGCATTAAATCAAGATACTGCTCAAGTGACATTTCCGCCGTTTCTCGAACAGCGATTAATTTCATGCATGGCAAGATCTCCTCGGCAGTCTCGGACTTAGGATTCCAATTCTTGGTCAATATAAAGTCGTTACCGCAAATTTGCGTACCAGCTATGCCACGCCCATTTTCTTCATCGTAGTATCTCACTAGCAATGCAATCATGGTTTCCTGGACAGCCAAGCTCGCCTCATCACTGAACGGCTCCAGCCGATACTCTGGTTCCGGCACAAACACACCCCATCCCGGCTCGCACTTGCCCGTATACACACAACGAGCATGTTCGATGTATGGTGCGACATAGAGCTCTCGTTGCAATCCGTCATCAGAATAATATAGAGACGGACAAACAATATGCTCAGGATCAATTTTAGCGAAGTGGTTCAATAAATCATACTCTCTTTTGATCGCTCCGTACTCTTGAATGGGCTGCCCAATCAGAATTGCGCAAGCATCACCCTCCCCCACAACTGGCAAGGCGAAAACTAACTCCGTGTTGCCATAATTAATGAACGTTAGGGCAGCACTTAGCAATTCAGCATCAGAGCAGCCTACATGCTCTTGCAGGTCCGAGCTGTGGAGAAAACTTGAGATAAATGTGGCAGTTTTTTCCAGCTCGCCGCTAGACTCCTCGGATGTTTTGTGATACCCGAAGAACCAATAATCCGGAAACGCAGGTATCCACCCATCATTTGATTCGCAAATAGTTTCTTGACTAGTTATGATGCATGGATAGTATCATATTTCAACAATTTCGTCAACAGAAGAGCCTCCTCCTGCAGCAGGGTTTCGTGCTATAATATACCCGTGAAAATTACTAAGTATGAACATGCATGTTTGAGGGTCGAGGTCGATGGTCGGGTTTTGGTGATTGACCCGGGTGTTTTTTCGGTTAGTTTTGTGGCGAGTGACAATATTGATGCTGTCATCGTTACGCACGAGCACAGCGATCACTTTGACCCTGAAAAGATTGCGACTATACACTCCTTCAATCCTAATGTTGTTATATTTACAACAGAAAAAGTGGCCTCTCAGATTTCCGATGCTAAAGTGC
>JGI24696J40584_12961636_pt1 | contig 26948 bp, 27 predicted proteins | sample TergutCo191P4_FD_40584 | JGI IMG/M metagenome (IMG submission 40584)
CCCCCAGTTTCCAATAAGACTTTTTATTAAAGAACGAAACAATAAAAACCAAAAGTGGTCCAAATCCAGCCATAAAAGTCGGCAAAATCGCCCAACTCACCCCATTCGATATCGCTGCAATCGCAGCGATAATCGGCGCCGTCGACCAAATCAACCACGTTACGCGGTTGGGTTTAGTTTTACCTTTTAGAGTATCGATAATATAATCAATCGAACTCGCCAATATCAGGGCCGCACCGAGAAAAACAATATATTCCATTTCGACCTATTCTACCACATTATCTTCGCGGAAATTGTGTTTGGTTTTCTTTTTCATATAAAGTATCGCCGCTAGAATCAGAACAAAAATACCAACATAAATCAGCGGCGAAAATGTCAATTCGTGACTAGCACCGGGCATGTCGGAAATTTGGCGCGCCACGCCGATAATGTAATTGAGTAACCACTGCGCCGGCATGGCGACAATTTGCGCACACGCGTGCGGCAGAATAAACGCTGCGATTCCAGCGATAAATGTTAGCAACATCACCAGCGGCAAAATCGGCAGAACTAACAAATTGGCCAACAACCCATACGAGGAAAATTGTCCCATAAACAGCGCGATAATCGGCGCGGCCATAATTTGCGCGCTCAGAGTTTCGATAAAAATTTGCCGAATGTTGAATGACGGTTCACGCGGTGTGGGCGCGACAAAATTCTTTTTTGCGAAATAACGTCGGCGAAATTTACCCCAGAATTTCGCAGTTAGTGGTATCACTAATTTTTTATCTTTGCCCCAGAAATAACTTTTAATTAATGGTGCAAGAATTATCACACCAACGAATGATAAGAATGACATGTACCAACCCGCATCACCCCAAATTTGCGTCGGGTCAAGAGCAATTGTGATGGCCGCTACTGTTGTTAATAATACAACAGGATGAAATCGACGACCATAGTACCAAGAAATCAAACTGAGTCCTGCTACCAACGCCGCTCGCGTCATCGATGGTGAAAAACCGGTCGTACAGGCGAACGCGAAAACCAACATACCGCCAAAACCGAGTGCTGCGAAACGTGAAACTTTAGCGAACAGTCGCCTGGCAAAACGAATCAAAATCGTTAAATTATACCCACTCGCCACGACGATGTGCGTCAGTGACGCGATAATAAACGCCGCAGATACGTCGGCCGGCAAAGCTGCTTTTTGTCCCGCCAAAATCCCCATACCGAGGTCGGCCGCCGGCGCTTCGATGACCGTGCGCAATTTGTCGCCAAAAGCGTCGCGCACGTCGCGCATCGGGTCGGCACCTGGCGAACGCGTCACTAAAACCAAATCGGCAAATGACATCGAGGCTGGAAAAGTACCAAATCCACTTCTTAACCGACCAGAAATTTCTACCACATCGCTGCGTTTCACATCAACACCGCGCGCCATCGCACTAACCCAGATTTGTCCTGGTAGCGACGTGAAATAATCATCCAAATTTTCAACTTCGCCGGATAACTTTTCACAATCATCAGACAGAATGACCTCCGCGTTGACCAGTTTCAAGCGCAAATCATGACTAAGTCCAATGTCTGGATCATCCTTAACCGCACCACGCAAAATCACGTTCTGACCAATCCAGCCGCTATAAACATTCAAATCAATTCGTGTCCAAGTACCTCGCACTAAACCAAAAATCAGTCCAGCCGCAACCGCAAAAACCACCATGACACGCAGGCGGCTGATAAAAATAATAACAGTCAAAGCCACGGCCACAACCAGCCACAGCGGCATAGCGAAAAGACTGTTTTGAAGTATCGACGATAGCCCGACACCCCCAAGAAAACCGATACAAATAAAAGTTACCAACCACGAAACGTGTAAACGCCCACCGAGATACCGCCAAAGTCTCATAACAACAAAAAATGGTGAAGCCAGCGCGATTCGAACGCGCGACACCAGGCTTAAAAGGCCCGTGCTCTACCAACTGAGCTATGGCTCCGTGCCCTATATACTACCATTTGAATGCTTTTTATGCAACAGATTACGCGCCGATTTTGTCTTTCTTTTGCCCACGACGAGCGTTTTGTTCGATGTATTCAATAATTTTACCAGCTACGTTTCTGTTAGTAGTCTTTTCCATTGGTTCAATGCTGGGAGAAATATCAATTTTCGACACCACATACTCACCATCATACATTATCAGTTCAACAGCACAGAATGTAAGTCCAAGAGCTCGAGCGATTTTGCCTATAACTTTAGCAGTTTCATCATTTAGTTTAATTGAGCTATACTCACCATCAGACATTTTTCTAATACTGGCAATAATTGATGAGCCAAGCACTAAGCCTGTAATGTCTCGCCTATGCCCTGACGAAGGAACTTTTTGGATTATTGTGAATGAGGTATCACTCGAGAACGCTCTAATGAGTGACCTAGCAGTTTTTTCATGAGATGTGGCGACCATATCAGAATCATTGCTGGTTGATCTAATAGCTACTGGTGCTGAAAAATCCCTTAGTGCTAATTCTGGGTTGGTGTCAAACTTTCCGATAATAGTTTTCTGAATAGACACTTCATTCTTTCTGATTAGTTGTAAGGTACGAATAGTATCGAATGACCTTTCTATAGCTAAAGACTTGGCCAAAACATAGATCTCATCAGTTTCCAGTTGCCTAAGAACCGACCTGTCATATGAAGATAGCCTCTTTGGTATTCTTGGAATAACTGCATCCACTTTAATTTCTTCGCCCAGATATTTTACTGATGCATCATGACCTTCAATCGCAATAACACAATCTTTGGGGCTCACGCATGATATCTCATGATCACGAGCTTTTGCTTCTTCTATGAGTCTTTTTTCAGTATAACTGTTAGGCGTCCGGGTTAAAATACATATTTTCATTATTGTTTTCTCCTAAGGTCCAGTCCGTTGCGAATGGCTTTAATTAATTCCTGAGCTTTCTCATCAAGATCGTTAGTATCACTATCAATGGTTTTTCCTTTGATGATAATTTTCACAATTCTTTTCCCGCACTCTACTAAGTCTCCGGTTTTAGCAAACTTACTAAGTATTATCATCTCACTATCTTCCTTAAGGTCCGCTACTGAATATCCGACGCGAGCATATTTGATAGTATCGCCATCTTTTTTGTAAATGCCACTTTTTATACCCTTCGTCAAGGTATAGTCACTGTCGTGTTCATTCATGATTATCAAATAAGAGTACCTGTCTTTCAAAGCGCCTGGCATGGGCAACGCGTCGACATCTTCGACTTCATACGCTGCATTACTAAGCTCTAGGGCATGCAATAACATGAACGGTATCTTGTTTTTTTGAAACTGCATGTCACTTAGAATGTGGGAAAATCCGGTTAAACGGGCATTTATTTCAATTGCATAAACTTCGTCGCTAGGCGTTATTATTAAATCTATCCCAAAAATTCCCCTGTATCCATGACTCGATAGTTCTGAGCCAACTATTGTAGCGATTTCTCTGGCTCTATGAACAACTATGTCTGGTTCTATGCCGCCTAATTCACCACCGCACCATTTTGTTGATCCTTTTTGGCTTATATCACATAAATACTGGCTGTTCACTAGTTGTCTTTGAAGACCACCAATAAATATACCGTATTTCGTGATACACACTTGTACACTACAGGACGCACCGGCAATAAATTTCGAAATAACAATTGTACCGCTATATGAAATGTCCTTGAGCGATTCGACTGCCTTATAGAATTCATCCTTGTTATTTGCAAACATCGTACCCTTTGAACCCGATAATTCAACGTCTTGCAGAACCATCATTTCGCCAAAATTAGCACTGAGTTCATCATAGGTATTTTTGTCAATTTCATCAATCCGCTTAATTACGTGTTCAGGAAGATTGATTAAATCTGTGAATTCATCGCGAAAATATCGTTTATTTTCATAAGCGTGTGCAATTGTTGGTGAATTCATGACATATGCCAAAGGATTAGTGATATATGGCGGATTCAGCGGTGAATATAGAATAAACTTTCGACCTTTTTCTTTTCTAGCTAAATCCGCAAATTCGTTTGAGTTCGCAAAAGGCATATCCACGGTAGCATACTCAGGGCTGACATCTAAACCAATATTGTGCTGTCGCATCCCAAGGGTGTCAAGCCACGCACCATTATTGTTGCTAACGAATTTGAAGTCATCAAAAAAGCGCGTCATGTTTAGAAAAACTGCCTGATCATCATACAACCCCCCTAGTCGAGTTGATCTATCGTAACTTATTGCATCTTTAATGAAATCCATAACATTCCAATTATACACTTAATTTACATAATTATCTAAATCCGGTTTATAGTACAATGCGGCCTCTAAGGCTAGTGAGCCTAATCCGAATAATATTGGGTCAATTTTTTTGGCTACCATCTCACCTATTTCATCCTCAGTTTTATCGGGATATTCTGCGCGATATTGCTTTGTTAACTCAATCTTCTTGGCTCGTCTGACCGCGGGACTCAAGCGGATTCTGTCGAGAGATGCAAACTCGACGTATCCGATGACCGGCAAACCGTTTCCGTTTCGCTGTGGCTGTCCGTCGGTGTTGAACTTCGGCAGATTAGAAAAACCGCCAGTAGTAAAGATATCATCAGAAGCCGTTTTGTATTGAAAATCGCGCGTTTTTCCAGACAGGCGAAGCGCTTCTTGCACTTCCTGTTGACGATTTTTTTTCGCAGCTAATTTCATTCCTTTCCCCTCAGCAATATATTCATCAGCAGTTAACTGTTGTCCAAGTGCACTCTTCACATTTTCGTCCTGTAATGTATATTCTAGCGCCTGTCTAACGCCGTAAGTTGCTAGTGTTGAGCCTTCACGCTTAATGCCGTCAACAGAAATTGGTTTACCTTGCTCATCCAGCAACACACTGGCCTCTCTAGCGATGTATGACACGACCTGGTTAAATCTATGTTTGCCAAAATCCATAGCGCCAATTGAGGCAAATTCATATGTAGCGCCCTCGGTCGTATGCATGATTGCCATCTGTTCCTTAGTTAAGAATTGGATAGCAACTTGAACTTTCGTACCCCGAACTTCATCACCTTTGTACAACTCTGCGAAATATCCGCCCACCTGTCCAGGGCGACCATGCCAGACGACATCATGATCTGTTAACTCCGCAAATATACAGGGTGTTGTTTGAATTTCTTGTTCAGGCATGCCGGTCTCTGATAGGTCATATCTTGAGAATTTGTCCTCTAATGAACCCGGACTGGCGTTAGCGCCGTAAGCTAATACTGGAATCCTCTCATCAAGACCTGGTAAATTATGTTGCCTTAAATACTCTTCTATCTCTTGGATAGCTAAGGCGGGGTCGTTATTCAGCAAAGTGACCTGTTCGCCATCTGTAATATAGTGCGTATCGGGGCGTTTGCCAGGATAATCCAAAGGTCCTTGACGTTCGAAATCAGATACAGGAAGCGTCTCGTGACGAGACGTCGACTCTATAGTTTTTTTTATGTCATCGTGAGCCATATTGACATTGTAGCATAAACATATTAATAAGTCAAGGATTTATGCTTGTTTTAGCCGAACAACCCGCGTTTTTTGTGGTTTTCGTCGAATTCTTCTAGTAATTCGCGCTGGCGGCGGGAGAGGTTGGTTGGAGTCTCAACGCGGATGGTGATGATGTGGGCGCCACGGCCGCTATTGCGGACGTGGGGGACGCCATGACCGGAGAGTTTGAAATCAGTGCCAGGTTGAGTGCCGGCGGGAATTTTCATGATCAGGGGACCATCGACCGTTTCGACTTCGAGTTCACAGCCGAGGGCGGCATCGATCATCGAAATAGTTTCTTCGGACAGAATCAGATCACCTTCGCGAGTGAATTTTTTGTGCGGTTGAACATGGATCGCCACATATAAATCGCCTGGCGCGCCGCTGGCTATGGCTTCGCCGCGACCGCTCAAACGAATAGCTGAACCTTCGTCAACACCAGCCGGAATTTTGACTTTAATATCCTTCTTTTCACGTTTAACGCCACGACCATTGCATTCAATACAGTTTTTCTCGGGCACTTTACCGCGCCCGCGACAGGTGTGGCAAGTTTGCGCTTGCTGAATCGGCCCGAACAACGAATTAATGACTTTGACTTCTTGACCAGAACCTTCGCAAGTTGAACAAGTTTTCGTGCCAAATCTAGGCTCAGCACCATTACCTTTACAGTGGTCACAAATCGCATCAATATTTAGTGAAATTTTTTCCTCTGTACCAAAAATTGCTTCTTCAAAAGTCAAAGTTACTGAAGTTTCGATATCGCGACCACGATTTTGTCCCTGGCTACGACCGCCACCGCCAAAGAATTGACTAAAAATGTCGCCTAAATCGCCAAAATTACCACCGCCAAAGTCGAAGTGGATATTTTGTCCGCCCGCGCTCGAGAATCCTCCAAACGGATTACCGCCAGCCGCGCCACCAACTCCAGCATGGCCAAATTGGTCGTAGCGGCCGCGTTTTTGCTTGTCTTTTAGTACTTCATAAGCTTCATTGATTTCTTTGAATTTGACTTCGTCGCCGCCCTCTTTGTCGGGGTGATATTTAACAGCTAACTTGCGAAAAGCTTTCTTGATTTCATCATCGCTAGCACCTTTAGCTACACCAAGCGTTTCATAATAATCACGTTTTTCGGGCATACTGACGATTATACCTTCCTAGCACTCGTGGGTCAAGAGTGCCAATTAATTAATCTGGCGACGGATGGTTGGGGAAATTTTGCAAAGTAACTCATAAGGAAAAATTCCGTGAAGTTTTTCAAGATTCGCCACGGAATTTGGATCAGTGATATTACGACTAATCACCGTTACTTGATCACCAATGTTAAGGTTTGTATCAGTAATATCAACCACTGTGTAGTTCATGCAAATGCGACCAACAACCGGTAACCGCCAGTTGCCACTGGTTAGAGTAACTTGATTGCTAAGTACGCGCGGTAGAGCTTCGTAATAACCTAGTGGCAGAATAGCGACGCGTGTGGCTTTTTTGGCTTGATAAGTGCGATTGTAACCGACCGAATCACCGGGCTGGAGATCGATCACACTAACAATAGTGCTAGTGAGTTCTAAAATTGGCTGAAGTTTTTCAAGTTTAGTGAATTCTGGATCAGTTTCCTTTAATGGATTGATACCATACGTCCCAATACCAATACGCACAGCATTGGCGAAACGACTTTTTGCTTTGACGCTGCCAGCAGTTTGAGCAACGTGAACAACTTTCGGATTGAAACCATATCCATAAATTTGCTCAACCATCTGGTCAAATTTAGCGATCTGTTCATTAGTAAAAGTATTTGAAATGTTGTCAGCATCGGCCAAATGAGTCATCACTCCTTCCAAATTAAGACGTGGACATTTGACCAGATATTCAAGATACTTACTCAACTCGTCAATACGTAGTCCTAGACGATTCATACCAGAATTGATTTCCAGATGAATATTGATTCGTCGTCGCAATGCGGCAAAACTTTTCAGATTTTCGAGATTTTGCACCACAAAAGAAATTCTTCGCGTGTTGAACAACTGATAATTGTTGGGTAAAATCACACCCATCACAAGAACACGAATTCGTTTACTGTTTTTTATAATTTGAGCTGCTTCGTGGTAATTATCAACGGCCACAAAATGATATGGTGAATTGTCGAGAATTTTAGCAACCTCAACGATACCGTGACCATAAGCGTTAGACTTTAGAACTGGGATAATCAGCTGTTTTGTTTGTTCATTAAAAATGTCCAAGTTAGCCAGCAGCCGTTCCCGACTGATAGTTATCAGGTTTGGTGTGATAAGGTATTGTTGGAGGGGGTTGGGTACGCGCATATAAACTATTTTACCTTTCCGGGGCTTGCCAGACAAGAAGCCACCAATTTGGCTTTACTCGAACCGATGACGACAGCTAATTCAGACTCACTAGCGTTTTTGACGGTCGCTAGCGAACCAAACTTTTTCAAAAGTTTCGTCCGCGTACTAGCACCAATACCAGGAATTTCTTCGAGGATGTTTTTTGTCTGATTCTTACCGCGCAGAACTTGATGATAACTAACAGCAAAACGATGACTCTCGTCGTCCAATCGCGCAATCAGTTTGGCGACGTGATTGTCCGTACCCAGCTCAACGTTTTCGTATTTTTCTTTTGCAGGGTCGTTCCTTGCAAGATTTGCAAAGATGATTTTGACAGAGGCATTACGACTATGATTACCGCTTTTGTTGCGACCGATGAAAGGAATTTTTTCATCATTCAGTAGATCCGCCACCGCGCTCAGTTGTCCTATTCCACCGTCAATGATCACCAAGTCTGGCCGACCCCAATCTTTTAAGTGTTTTAATCGTCTTTTAATTGTTTCACGCATATGAGCGCAATCATCATTACCACTAGTCTTCAATTTGAACTTTCGGTATTCGCGTCTATCAGCTACGCCGTTAGTTGCCACAACCATTGATGACACGTTGTGCTGTCCGGAAATATGACTAACATCATAAGCTTCGATACGTCGGGGAATTTCCGGCAGATTTAATAGGTCACATAGGCCGACCAGAGCTTGATCTTTACTAATGTCAAGGAATTCATCGCGACCAAAAACAATTTGTTTTCGCAGTTCGTTTAAATTAAAAAGTTGATTTCGAAGTTTCGCTGCTAATTCAAAATCTTGAGCTTTGGCTGCTACTTCCATCTCCTTTTTGATTTCGTTGATCACGGCTATGCGATTACCCTTGATGTAGCTGGTTAGTTTACGTAAATCTTTTTTGTATTTAGTTACACCATTTTCGATATTCGGCTCCAACCCAAGTTGTACGTTTAATTTACTATTTATGGATTTTGATGAATATTTTTTGGTAAAGTACGGAAAAATCTTTCGCAGAATCTTTAATGCGTTTTTGACTGCTATCCCAGAATAAAACGGTCCGTAGTAATCCGCACCATCATCGGCCGGTTGACGCGTGAAACTAACAAAGGGCACCGCGTCACGCATATTAATGCGTACAAATGTTTGGCTTTTATCATCACGCAACATAATATTGTAACGTGGCAAGTAACGTTTAATCATTTCACTTTCTAAAAACAGTGCGTCAAGTTCGCTTTCGGTAATAGTCCAATCGACATCCACGATTTCGGATACTAGTGCCCATGTTTTAGCATCAACATCGCGCGATTTTTGAAAATATTGTCGAACACGATTTTTCAAAACAGCCGCTTTACCAACATAAATAATTTCCCCACTAGCGTTTTTATGAAAATAGACACCGGGATTAGACGGCAAAGTTTTTAGCTTGGCCTGCAGCTGCTGATTCATCAGACCTCCTTACTTCTCCACTCGTTTAGGTATAAAATTATTGGCCAACTTGTGTCTATCTTCATCTCCACCCATATAGAAATAGCCGAGAATCGAGAAAACTACCGCACCAATAAAGTTAGATAATAAATCTTTCATCGTATCATTAATACCAATATCTAGGTAACCACCTTCGATAACCGCTAATTCTTTTCCATCTTTATCATACATAATTGTTTTATCAATATTTCTGATCACCACAGAGCGATTACTTTTCAGCGGATCTAGTTCAACTGTTGATATTGTTTTAGTAATTGCATCTTTTTGCATATCGGTTTGAAAAAGTTTATCGGCACCGTATTCGAAAAACTCCCAACAAACGCCCGCGGTCATGCTGAAACAAAAGGCCACAAAGACAATATAGAACGGCGATAATTTAATTTTTTTACTACTTTTATTCAGTAAATCCACCAAAGCGAAACCGATACCAGCACAAATAAATCCACTAATAGCGTGGAGTATGGTATCCCAATGCGGCAGGTGACCGTAGAAATTATAGATTCCACCCAGAACCGTACCAGAAAAGATAAACAAATAGATGATAATTTCTAAGAGATTCGGTAATTTGATTTTAAATTTATCCTGGATAATTATTGGCAACATGAGTAGTATTAAATAGAATAAACAAAGAAAAGCATTTTCGAATTCTCCCCTGAAGATTTGTAGTATGATACACACTATAATTAGTGTTCTGACTACTATGTAGATTGTCACACTGGCTTTTTTATTCTTTTTGTACGATTTGATTATTTCGCCAGGTCTTTTCATATTCACGACCGTTTCAAATTATAAAGTTCGACTACCGCGTTACGTAAACGTTGATTGAATTGTTCGATTGATTCACCCGACTTCGATGTTAGTGGTTCGCCGAGGTTAATATGAACTGGTGGGCGACCTGAACACCAAATTTTAGCACCTGGCGGCCAGGCTGCGTGTGCACCAACAATCGCCATTGGGACTACCGGTGCTTGGTGTTTAATCGACAGCGCAGCAACACCCGGTTTAAATTCCGCAATAGCACCAGTGCGTGAACGCGTACCCTCCGGCATAACCAAAATTGGTACTCCGTCGCTGAGTAAATTACTAGATAAACCTTTGTAACGTGTTGATTTGTCACGTTCGACTGGAAAAGTGTTAAAGAAAGCTCTAGTTGGTAACGCTTTATACCAAGCTCTAAAAAAATAGTCTGCCGCAGCAGCTATCGCTAATCGCCTACTTAGACGTTGCGGCAAAGCGCCAACTACTAGCGGGGCATCAAAATGTGATGAATGGTTAGAGATAACGATAAAAGCCCCTTTGCCCTGGAATTTTCTCAAGTTTTCGCGACCATGAACGTGTACACTGAGTACACCCCAAATTCCTGGTTTTAATAATAGCAATTGCGCCGCTGAACGAAAAATACCTTGGATCGGCGAACAGTAGCGCCGTGTTGAGTGTTTTTTGATCTCAGTCATGTTTTTGTCCCATTTCTTCAACCCGTCCTGTAACTAACTTATACGAAACGAATCGCGCCAGAGATTGACAATGTTGGAAAGCCCAAGCAATCAAACGCCACTTCATGGTCGGCACGTAAACAGCACGACCCTTTTTGGCTGCTTGTAGACCCGTACGAGCGATTTGTTCAGGTTGACACCACAGCCAGCTTGGGATACCTGGCCGCTTGAGACCACCATTAGCGTGAAAGTTTGTTTTGGTTTCGCCAGGACAAATCGCAGTAGCCGACACGCCCGAGCCACGGAGCTCTAAGGCTAAACTGTTAGTGTAAACCACCACCCAACGTTTCAGAGCCGAATAATTACCATTGTACTGCCAGGCCGAAGTTGAAGCAATATTAATAATCATACCGTTTTTTCGTTTTTTCATTGTTGCTACCGCAGCCTGCGACAGAATTAGGATTGCTTCGGCCATAACTTTGAAGGCTATTCGTTGTCGCTCTACATTACCATGAACTAGCGAATCATGTAACACAAATCCAGCCGAATTGACCAAGATTTCTACCGGTTTATCATCATCACGTAGTCGTTTTTTAATTTTTTCTAAGTCAGTTTCAACACTTAAATCTCCCCGCAAAGCTTCGACATCAACTTTAAATTCAATTTCTAATTTCTCTGCTATATTTTTCAAATTTTTATCGCGACTCACCAAGATCAAGTTCCAGTTATTAGCAGCTAATTCGCGCGCGAACGCTAGACCAATGCCCGACGATCCCCCCGTAATAAGCGCATAATTATTTCTTTTCATCGTACTATACATTCTATCACAGAAAAGTATCATGCTCGAAAAAGCTTAGCCAGTTCAGTCCCTCCCCATCATTTTCATTTTTGCATAAACAGCGTACAATATTTAAGTAAGTATGAGCAAGAAAACTATCGTTCGTCGTACCCTACATTATTGTTGGTGCGAAATGAAGCGGCAATGGTGTTATAATTTACCGCTATTGTTTCTGATGCCGCTCGCTGTTTTTCTGAACAATTATGCCACAACCTGGATCATGTCAGCTGTTATCAATCGATTAACTATTAATCCGCCCGGTCCTGATCAAGTTCTCGTGGTTTTCGCGCCGTTTTTACTACTTTACATTGGCACAATTGTAGCGGGTGAACTAATTTGTTGGCGATTAGTGCTCTGGTTATGTTGGAAAGGTGAAACTCGAGCGATGTTTAATTTGCGCAAACAATGTTTTGATCATTTGATGCATCAATCGATTAATTTTCATAACGATAAGTTCGGTGGTTCGTTGGTATCGCAAACTACGCGTTTTGTCGGTGCTTATGAACGTATGTGTGACACTATTATTTGGCAAATTATTCCGCTAATTTCGTCATTTATTTTTGCTTTTACTATTTTGGGATTTCAATTACCACTCTTCGCACTCGCTTTAGCTGGATTATCAATGATTTTTCTTAGCGTAGCTTGGTTTAGTTTTAAAAAACTCCGCATTTTGAATGAGCAAGAGGCCGCAGCTTCGAGTCGTCTGACTGGTCAACTGGCTGATTCTATCACTAATATTTCGGCCGTTAAAAGTTTCGCACGCGAATCACATGAGGTTAATTTGTTCGGCTTACGTAATCGTGATTTGTTCAAAACTTCCATGTCTCTCATGCGTTCTATCATCAAGCGTGATATCGTTTTCGGAGCGATTTTGGTAGCGCTGGCCATCACCACTTTTATTTTCCTAATCGGTGGGAATGCTTGGTTTGGCGTACCGATTGGCACACTGTTTCTAGCGGTAACTTACATGATGAATATTTGGACTCAGCTTTGGCAATTTAACCGCATTTTGCGTGATATCAATCGAGCGCTGGGTGATGCTCAGGAAATGACCGAGATTTTGGATACGCCGCTGGCGGTACACAATGCACCACACGCTGGTAAGTTAACGGTTGATCGTGGTACGATTGAATTTTGCGATATATCATTTAGCCATGTCGATTCTGATGATCGAGTTTTTCATAACTTTCAATTGAAGATCCCAGCCGGTCAGCGAATTGGCTTGGTGGGACGTTCCGGTTCTGGTAAAACTACTTTAACTAAATTGTTGTTGCGCTTTTCCGATATTCAAGCTGGTGAAATTTTAATTGACGACCAAAATATTGCTAAGATTACTCAGAATTCATTGCGCCATGCGATTGCTTACGTACCACAAGAACCATTGTTATTTCATCGAACAATCGCTGAAAATATCGCTTATAGCAAACCCGATGCTACTGAAGCGGAAATTCGTGAAGCAGCTCGGTTGGCTAATGCTCTAGAATTTATCGACAAGTTGCCTGACGGTTTTGACACTTTAACTGGCGAGCGTGGTGTTAAATTGAGCGGCGGTCAGCGTCAGCGCGTAGCGATTGCTCGGGCGATTTTGAAAAATGCGCCGATTTTAGTGCTTGATGAAGCAACTTCGGCCCTTGATACTGAAAGTGAAAAATTAATTCAACAAGCACTCAAGTGGTTAATGAAAGATCGAACTTCAATTGTTATTGCTCATCGATTGTCGACCGTAGCGGAGCTTGATCGAATCATCGTGCTCAGCGATGGTCAAATTGTTGAGGACGATACTCATGCTCACCTCGTCGCCAAGGGTGGCACATACGCTAAATTGTGGAATCGACAAACTGGGTTTGAAGTGGTCGAGGGAAGTGAAAGTGATTAGAGTTAGGAGTTAGGACTATTCTTTCGCCGCGGGTTCTTCCGCAGCAACTTCGGTTTGGTCTTCGGTGGTGGACGTTTCGGTCGATTCGGCAGTACTGGCTTCAGCTTCTTTTTCGCGCGCTTCATCAGCAGCTTTGTCAGCAGCAGCGTTCTTGGCTTCTAGTGCGGCCGGCTCCCACACGCTAGCGATAACTAATTCTGGATCATAATCTACAACTTCCACACCAGCTGGGATTTCGATATCGCTCATCAACAGTCGATCACCCGGTTCAGCTAGTTTACTAGCATCAATTTCGATTTTGTCGGGTAATTCGGAAACTTTGACACGAATTTCAATTTTCTCCAAAGTCGGTAAAATGATCAAGCCGGCTTTAGCTGCCACAGATTCAGACTCGCCAATCAACACTAACGGCGTTTCAGTAGTGACAACTTCGTCAGCGCGCACTCGCTGAAAACTGATATGGGTAATATCACGACGCGCTGGTGCGCGATCAACTGATTTAATTAAGGTAGTGCTGGTTTTACCATCAAGTGTCAACTCTACCGGTGTATGACGACCAGCTTCACGAACAATTCGTTGAGCATCTTGCCAGGACAACTGCACATTGGCTGGTTCACTATCCGAACCGTAAATTACCGCTGGCACTAAACCATCCTGACGCAACTTAGCAACCTGTTTACCAGTAACTTCGCGTTTATCCACAACTAAAGTAACTTTGTCTGACATGAAATCTCCTTTTATTCGCTTTTTATTGTAGCATATTACACTTGGTTTCGCAAAATCCGGTTAATTTGATATAATAGTTGACATGATTCCTGGTGTTAATCTCAGTCAGTTTTTAGGTGATCTTGGACCGTTGGTTTATTTGATCGCGCCCCTGATAATCTTTAGTGAGACTGGTCTGATGATCGGTTTTTTTCTGCCGGGTGATTCGATGTTATTTACAGTCGGTGCGCTGGCTGGTTTAGATATTATTCATGTTAATCTGGTACTATTGATAGCCCTACTGTTTCTCGCAGCAGTTGTTGGTAATTCGACTGGATATTTTATCGGCAAGCAAGCTGGTCGGCGTTTATTTAAAAAGAAAAATAGTCGTTTTTTTAAACAAGAGTATTTACTCACAGCTGAAGGTTTCTACGAAAAACATGGCGGCAAAGCGGTTATTTTGGCGCAATTTATGCCGATTATTCGAACTTTTAATCCGATTATAACTGGTATTAGCAAGATGCACTATCTGCGTTTTATTGCTTTTAATATTATTGGTGCGGTGATTTGGACAATCGGTATTACTCTACTTGGTTTCTTTTCGTTTAAGGCCTTCGGTCAGTTAATTGATCCTGAAAAAATTGATATGTATCTGTTGCCGATTATCTTTCTGATTGTTTTTATTTCGATTCTGCCAGCAGTAATTCGCGTTCTGGGAGATAAAACTAAGCGCGTTGCTATCAAAAACAAGCTATTTCGAAAACGCAACAAGTCCGATAAGTAGAAATCTTAGCAATCACGCACATATCAAAGTTTTTGATTTAATAATTTATCTTGTTCGAACTTTTCAACCACTTTGCGTACGGGCATATTGACGGTAACTTGCGCTACTTTTTTGGCATTTTTCTTCATAATAATACCCACCGTGGCTAAAATAATGATCACAATTAACATCATGCCAATTTGAATAATGGGGGTAGCTACCGCAGATGTTGTTTCTGATCCACTGCACGATATCTCAACGTAGGCTGATACGCTTTGACAGATAGTACTATCCATTTGAGACTATTGTAACACAGGTCAACAGTTATTTATCGTTGACCACTTCACCTTCGACGGGTTCTTCTGAATCATCGGCGGATTTGCGAGTGGTTTTGGTGTTGCCGCCACCGTCTCCCGATTCCTGATTCTCATTTTCTGACTCTTGATTCTGATACATTTTTGCACCGATGCTTTGGACGCGTTCACTGAGTGTTTTGTATGCTTCCTCTAACTCCGTTTGATCGTCCGATTTCAATTTTTCTTCGGCTTCTTTGACGCTGGCTTCGATAGCTTTTTTATCCTCGTCGGAAATTTTGTCCTTGAATTCGTCGGGCATTTTCTTAGCTTGGTAAATCAGATTTTCGAGATTGTTTCGCGCATCGATTTGCTCGCGCTTTTTCTTGTCTTCGTCAGCGTGGACTTCGGCTTCGGCCTGAGCTTTAGCAATGTCTTCCTTATTCAAATTACCACTGTTTTGGATGGTGATAGATTGTTCTTTTCCAGTACCTTTATCTTTGGCTGAAACATTCAAAATACCATTAGCGTCCAAATTGAATGTAACTTCGATTTGAGGAATGCCCCTGGGCGCTGGTGCGATACCATCAAGAATGAATTTACCAAGTGATTTGTTATCACCCGCAAATTCGCGCTCGCCCTGTAACACGTGAATTTCCACCTGAGGTTGATTGTCGGCCGCTGTGGAAAAAGTTTCAGATTTGGATGTCGGAATCGTGGTATTTCGTTCGATTAACGGAGTACGCACACCACCCATAGTTTCGATACCGAGCGTTAATGGTGTTACGTCGAGCAGCAACACATCCTTAACATCACCTGCCAGCACACCACCTTGAATTGCGGCGCCAACCGCCACAACTTCATCTGGGTTAACACCCTGCATTGGATTACGACCAAAGATTTTTTTGACACGTTCAACCACAGCTGGCATGCGGGTCATACCGCCGACCAAAACCACCTCATCGATATCGTCAGCTTTTAATTTAGCATCTTTCAAGGCTTTTTCACACGGTTCAGCCAAACGATCGAGAAGACCAGACACTAGTTCTTCTAACTTGGCGCGCGTTAGTTTGTACTCAAAATGTTTCGGTCCTTCGCTGTCGGCTGTGATAAACGGTAGGTTGATTTCGTATTCAGTCGTCGCGCTAAGTTCTTTCTTAGCTTTTTCAGCCTCATCTTTGAGACGTTGCATAGCAGCTTTGTCGTTCTTTAAATTAATGCCACAATCGTTCTTAAATACATCAAGAAAGTGGTTGACGATTTGATTGTCAAAATCTTCACCGCCGAGATGTGTGTCACCGTTAGTCGATTTCACTTCAAACACACCATCACCGAGTTCAAGAATACTAATGTCAAAAGTGCCGCCGCCCAGGTCAAAGACAGCGATTTGCTCCTCTTTTTTGTTTTCTAAACCATAAGCCAGAGCAGCCGCTGTCGGTTCATTGATGATGCGTTTAACCTCGAGACCGGCGATTTTACCAGCATCCTTGGTTGCCTGACGCTGAGAATCGTCAAAATAAGCCGGTACGGTAATAACCGCCTCAGTAACTGGCTGACCGAGAAATGCTTCAGCGTCGGCTTTCAGTTTCGACAAAATCATCGCGCTAACTTCTTCAGGGGTATAAACTTTACCGTCCATCTCGATTGCCGCATTGCCGTTTTTGTTGACAATTTTGTACGGCATAATTTTCAGATCCTCTTGAACTTCTTTGTCGCTAAATTTTCGACCAATCAGACGTTTGATCCCATAAGTCGTATTTTCAGCATTAACAACGCGTTGGCGTTGAGCAATCTGCCCAACCAAACGCTCACCTTTTTTGATACCAACAACCGACGGTGTGGTACGACTACCTTCTTTGTTAGTGATAATTTCTGGTTTTCCAGCCAGCAAATACGCCATAGCGCTGTTGGTTGTACCGAGGTCGATACCGATAATTGTTCCCATTTTTAACTCCTTGTTATTAGAATTTAGAAATCCGTATTTCATATTCCATTATTAAGCTTACGTTTGGCAATCACGGGTTCTGACTGCCAATTAACTCTATTGTAGCAAAACTAGCACTCACATGTCAAGAGTGCTAATTGTTGTAATATTTACTACAGCTATTGACACTTTCTGTCTTTCATATGTATACTGTTAATGTTAAGAAGGAGGTTTTATGGCAAGTAAAATTAAACAACGCGACCCAATTGTGGTACTGTTGTTACCAATAGTTACATTTGGCATTTATGCGTGGTACTGGTTAGTTAAAACAAAGGGTGAACTGAACAAAAGTGGTGCCGACATCCCGACAGCATGGTGGTGGTTGGTGCCGGTTGTTGGTTGTATTTACTGGTTATGGAAATATTCGCAGGGTGCTGCCAAGGTCACCAAAAACCACTATCCTGATGTACTTTATTTCTTAATATTTTTGAATCTGTCATGTATTGGTTACGCTATCGTTCAGAACGTGTACAACAAACTTGACGCTAAAAGTTAGTCCATTTTTTCGATTTTTAATTTTGTCATGATACAATAGTAGTCATGAGTTTTATTGATCAATTATCCAAAAAAGTTCACCGCGGGGCGCGTATTGTTTTGCCCGAAGGTGATAATTCGTTTATTGCCGAAGCGGCGGAGCGAGCGCGAAAAGAAAATCTATGCGAGATGATTTTGCTCGATGGTGATAATGCGCTGACCCGAGCTGTCGATATGTTAAAGAACGGCGAGGTTGATGGTATGGTCGCGGGTATTGATCACACAACGCGTGATGTGATTTTAGCTGTACGCGACGGTGTTGGTATGCCAGAGGGGGGTAAAACTTTTGGTAGTTTGTTTGTTATGGATTTTTCTGATCGTGCACCGTTGATTCTGGCTGATGGTGGAGTTAGTAAAAATCCAACCGCCGAACAACTGGCTGACATTGCGATTTTAACTCATGATGTAGCTAAAAATATTTTAAATGAAATTCCAAAACTTGCGTTAACATCATTTTCGACACTTGGTAGTGGTGGAGCTGATCCGAGTATCGATAAGTTACGCGAAACTTTAACATTAGTGCGAAAATCCAGATCTGATATTTTAATTGATGGTGAATTACAACTGGATGCTGCGATTAATCCGCGGATTGGTGAGAAAAAAGCACCCGATTCGCCCGTAGCTGGTCATGCTAATGTGTTGATTCTACCTGATCTGAATACCGCGAATATTCTGTACAAGGGTCTCGAGCAATTCGCCGGAGCGCATGCTTATGGTCCAGTGCTACTGGGTTTTAATAAACCTGTATCTGATCTATCGCGTGGATCAACTGTGGATGATGTTTATGGTTGTATCGCAATTGTCGCTGTACAAATTAACGAAAGGGATAGAAATGTCTGATATCGAAATCAGGATTGAACGACTTAAAAAACTAAGTGATTCTGATGTGGATGATATCAACCGCATCTTACCTAATTTGACTGAGGACTATGATGGACGGTCCGTTAATATGCCAGCGTTAACAAAAATTATCAGTTCACCATTACATGAACAATTTGTGGCGCGCGATCAAACCGGGCGGATTGTCGGTATGGCAACTTTGTCTGAGGTGATTAGTATTTATCATGGTAGTGTGGCATATCTAGAAGATATTTTTGTTGATGCAAACGCGGGCAAACGCGGTATCGGTAGCATGATTTGGGATGCTATGCTAGATTGGTGTCATGAGCGCGGTATTAAGCGCATGGAATTTACTTGTCGACCCGAGCGTGAAGCTGCGACTAACTTTTACAAAAAGCATGGTTGTGAAATTAGAAACACAAATTGTTTTCGTTTAAAGCTCTAGGTAATTTTGGTTTGTTTCTGACGATATTTTGCCACCAAAACCACAATCAATTCACGAGCACCAAGCGGCGCACCGCGGTAAAACAAATTAACTATCGTTGCTGCGAATTATTCGTCGCCGTCGCAACCGCCACAACCGCCCAATGCCATACCTGTTGTCCCTTCTTATTAACTTAACGCTATATATAGTATATGTTAGTTTTGCTAAATCGTAAAGGCGTAATGTTTGTGAACATTATCATACTAGCGCTTGGGTGAGTTAAAACCGATTGCCGCCACAATGATACTAAAGACTGAACCAACGCTAATCAAAACCTCTAACATTAATCCATCAGTGCGAATCGTCGCTAACGCTGCCAGCCCAATCCAAATGATCGCTATCACACCAGCCGTATAAGGATAACGAACCTGGAGTAAAATTTCTTTCAAACTCGGCATATTTCTCCTTTCATTAGAAAACCGCTCCTTCACGAATTTGACGATAAAGTTGCGGATCACGATCAGCAATCCCGGCCGCCCAATCGCCAAACATCTGGAGCGCCCTTTCATCGCTAAGACTTTCCGCTCTAGTGCTCGACTGCGCAACACCACCCGCATCAGCATAATCAACCATCGTTTTAAAAGAATTTCGAATAATTTGGTTGGCCACTGACATCGGCAAATCTGACCGTTTGACGATTAAATTGACCATTGACATGTACATCTGCGACGCGCGCAACATGGCCAGATTACTCATATCCAATTTAACGTTAAAGCGATTACCTTTGTTGATAACTTGCGTTATCAGCCGCGTCATTTGCAGATTATCTAGATATCCTTTAGTTAATTCGTCGTGTTTGTGCGTCTCGAACACCCGCCCCGCTGCTTCACCAATAAAATCAAAGATGTTTTTGCGCAACAAGTTATCTGTCGCCACTGAAATTGCTTGAGTTAAAATATTATCAAAGAACGCCAACGCCGCTACCATGAATTCAGCCGGCCGGAACTGTCCCATGTATAAATTATAATATTCACGAATCAAATCAACAAAAGCGTGTCGCGAAGTCGGCGCGCTGGCTGCAATACCAAAGTCAATGAAGCCGATTTTATTGTCCGGCAATAATTTAATATTGCCCGGATGTGGATCGCCAAAAATGTAATCACCATCGATGCTCGAAATAAGCAACGTGTTGCCCAGTGTTTGCAATTGCGCCCAAATATCAGAACCAGTTGCTTGCATCACCCAGTCAGCAATATTAGCGCCATTTTGCTGTGCGATCATTGCTTCAGCCAGCGACACACCACCAACAAAATCCTGAACTAGAACCCGATCGGTAGATAATTCAGCATAAGTTTTTGGTATGATAATTTGTTCGTGTCCGCGAAAATATTCCGCGAACCAAAGAGCGTTTTTTAACTCCAACCGATAATCGGTCTCCAACTCAGTGATTCGTTTGAATTCAGAAAAACCCTCGCGCAAATCAACTGATCCACCCCGATTCACTAGTGCCAGCAATCGCACCATCCGCCCCAAATTCTTCATATCGGTTTTCAGATAGCGCGAAACGCTCGGGCGTAATACTTTAATAATCACCACTTGACCATTCGTCAGTTGGGCTCGATAAACCTGACCAAAACTACCCGCCGCCATCGGTTCGCGATCAACAGCCGCGAAATGAGCCCGATAATTACGATCAAGATATTCTAACACGCGAATAATGTCAATCGGTTCCAGCGCGACATCCTCGAAAACTTGCGTTTCGGAGGGTGTGGCCCAGCCGCGCAAAAAATCCGGCTGGGCTGCCAAAACTTGCAAAAACTTGACGTACGGACCGCCCATTTCTTTAAAGCCTGCGAAAATTTCACGCTTAACCTGGTTCTGATCACCCCGTGAAAAATGCACCCTGAGCAAACGAAGTCCCAGTTTTACAGCCATTTCGCTACGACTTTCGTCGTTTTTGTTCATGATCGTCTCCCAAAACCAATGATAAACAGCGCGAGCGTCATAAACATCGCCACACAACCGAGAAAAGTACCATCCAACACTGTAACTGAGGCTAAAATTAATACACCGATCCAGACTGCTAAAATCGCTACGAAAACAAAGCCGTATTTCATAGTTCTATTTTAGCATAATATAAAATTAGAATGTAGAATTTTTGCACTTCGTGCTATTCTAATTCCAAATTCTGATCACGTGTGCACTCATCGTCGTCCGACCTGTACCATGGCTGGTCGCAGAACTATGCCATTTAACAGATAGCCAGGTTGCAATTCTTGAGCAACTACTTCGTGTTCACCGTCCGCTTTGTCGAATTGCACCGCGTGATGTAAATCAGGGTCAAAGGGAGTACCTTGCATTGCAATAATCCTTGTTATACCAAGTACCTCAAGTGTCTTATCGAGATTTTTTGCTAGAGTAGTCACACCTTTAGCCCAAGCGTTATCAGTCAATTCCACTGGTAGATGTGCTACCGCGCGCTCAATATCATCAATTATCGGTAAAAGTTTGGCCGCCATTGTAGTTTCACCATACTTACGCATGGTCTCTTTTTCTTCGTCCACACGCTTGCGATAGTTTTCAAAATCCGCTCGTGTACGTTGTAAATCTGCAGTCAATTCAGCGATTTTGATTAATAATTCATTTTCTTCTTTACTGATTACTTTTTTAGTCATCTAAAGTATCCTCTCTAACATCTTACCAGTTTCACCGACCAAGCTCATAACTCGACTGTAACTTTGACGAGTGGGACCTAAAGTCCCGATATAGCTATTGTCGGACAGTGGTGAGCGGAAACGACTAATAATCAGCGATACACCAGTATCGCGACCGATTGGATTTTCGCTACCAATAAAAACATTCAAGGGTTGGTTGGGGGCGGTTTCGCGCAACCACGGTTCCAAATTATCTAGTAATCGTGCTACGTTACGAACATTTTCGCCACTAATAAATTCTGGTTGACTGAACAAATTGCCGATCCCCGACAGATACAGTTGGTCGCCGATGGTGGCTAAACCCAAATTGTGGGTCAGTTCAACCAAACTATCAACAGCTTGGCGGATCGCTTGGTCAGTGCGAGCGACGTTGCTGGTGATCCGTGCTTCGATAACACGGTTAGAGCGATCTTCAGTGTGACCCAGCGTCAAACTATTAACATAAGTCCGATAACCTTTATCGGTCGGAATCCGGCCAGCACTAGTGTGGGGTTGGGTAATATAACCCATTTCCTCTAACTTGACCATCTCAGCCCGAATCGTGGCTGAACTGGCATCGAACAATTTAGCTAACAATACCGAACCAACCGGTGTGGCCAGCTCGGCATACTGTTCGATAATCGCCGCCAAAATCTTCGCTTGTCTCTCGGTCATAATGACCAAATTGTATCATAAAAATAGCACTCACGCAACCAGAGTGCTAAAAACTACCCCCCCCCATAAATTACGCAAATATGTTAAGATAGATATGTGGAACATTTTGCACAAATTACTACAATCAAACAGTGGCTCGGAACAGGATCGATAAATATTTTTGGAATTCAGTTTTCCGGGAAAGATACGGTCGGAAAACGACTCGCAAACGATTTGGATGGTAAATTTATTAGTTCTGGCGATATTTTGCGCGCATCTGGCGAAACTGATCAAAAAACCGGTGTACTAACATCCCAAGAGTCTTTTTTCAATATTGTTCTACCTCATTTGGTTAAACCTGAATTTAGTAACAAACCATTAGTGCTCAGCACTATAGGTCGCTGGATCGGTGAAGAACAACCCGTTATGAAAACTTTGAGTGACGCTGGACACGAAACTAAAATTGTAATTTTACTAAATATTTCCGAAGAAGAAGTTTTGCGACGCTACGAAATCGCACGTGATACTCGAAACGGCGGACGCGAAGATGATATTAATAAAGAAAAAGTAGAAACGCGCCTAAAATGGTTTCGTGATAAAACCCTACCCGTTATTGAAGTTTATCGTCAAATGGGACTATTAATCGAAGTTAACGGTGAACAATCGCGAGATGAAGTTTACGCCGAAGTTATCCAAAAACTATATAATTTTAGTCGCGCCTAAATCACGGAAAAGGATACGTCGCGAAATTCCCGCCCGCGTCAGCCACGTCGGCTACGCACTCGTTGGTCTCCCGAGCATAGTGCGTGCCGGAATGTTGCGCGTTGCACTCGCCGTTGTACCAAACCATGTCGATCCACTGCGAACCATCTGGCATCAGACAAACATCAATGGCCGCGTCGTAACGAACCGATCCGGGGAAATTCTTTTTGCAATTTTCATCCTTGTCTTTTTGTACTTGGTTTTTGGCCTCTTGTTGCAACCGAGCGTTATGCTCATTCTCGGTTTCCTTGATCCATTTATTATCCTTGAGATAGTAGTATTCTGTGATCCTGGTTGTCGTAATGTTTTTGTTGACATATTCCGAGAGACTATCGTTCCAATCGTCCCGACTGTACGGGTCCGCGCATGGGCCAAAATCAGACTTCGGTCGATGACAATATTCAACCACTCGACTATGCGCTGTTTTATCATAATAAGCTTTTGTCATTTTATGGATAGTAAAACCAACACTAATATCGCTATCGTTCTCGCTAAAGCCAACGCAAACAAGTATCGCCATCTGGTCGCCGCTCAAACTAGACAACTCGCGAACTTTGTCATCCATTGATTCCTTGAGTTTTTTAATGGCGTCGTCCCTCGAGCCATAACTCAAAATTGTGCAGTCGGTAAATAAATTATCGGTAGTTTTCCCGAAAATATATGCTTCTGCGTAGTCTACAAAAACGAATGCGTAAAGTTTGTTGTTGTTGTCGTAAATCCCATCATCGCCCACGAAGCGTTTGTAAATTGCCACTTGACTATAGTTCCAGGTAAAATTAAAGTGCAACTGTTCGCCAGAAACCGTGAAAGTAACACCGCTTGGTGATAGGTAAAATTGAGTGTCGCCCGGAGCGTTAAAACCTCTGATCAATTTGACCAACTGTTCTTCATAGTCGACTGAATATTTTGGCACATGATCCCCCCAACCCTCTTGGCAATTAGTGTTATAATCTGTACATTGCTTATTCTTCTCAGCGCTCGTGTAACCATATGCTTCGACAATAATCTGACTGTAATTCGCCCCAGCGGTAAAGATGTCGGTGAATTTCAGCGGTTCACCCGTCGCTAAACGATAATTCAAGTAGCGCCCGATTTCAAAAGTGCTCACATACTCGTCGCCCTTATAATAATCATCAGACCTATAGCACTTGACTGACAGAATGTTGCCGAAATTAGCGGTGACATTGCACTCGGCAGTACCCTTCTTGTTCGCACCCTTCGCCATTGGCGAATCCTTTACTTCTTGCAGAGTTTTGGCTATTTCTTTGTTGATTTTGTCTTCGATAGTTTTATTTTTCAGTCCAGAGATTTTCTTTTCATTATATATCCACTCTAGCGAATTCGTGTGATAAACCTCATCCAAACTCTTGACCAGGAGGTGACTTTCGTCCGGATATTTTTTGCCGACGATTTGGTCGGGTTTATAGCGCACGATCTCTGGTTGATTGTTACGACCATTTTGCCAAACGATCAGGCCGGCGGTGACGCCGATGGCAACCACCGCGAAGGTCGCGAGACTGATAATTAATTTTTTCTTGGTCGGCCAGGATTTGATTTTGGCAACCCAACTTTTAACTTTAGTGAATAGGGACATATTGGGCCTCCAGCGCTACCGCCTGACCGCGGTCACTCAGCATAGCTTCGGCCAGTTTGCGAGTTGGACTATCTTTGGTCGCCGCTTTGTTAATGACGATGTAATAGGCTGTCCTAAACGGATAAGCACCAGATTTGATTGATTCAACATCCGGCGCGATATCGTTAATTTTGAGCAGTTTGATGTTGCTCGCGATACTAGCGTCGATATCCTGGTACATCGTTGTCGCGTAATAATAGTACGAATAACCAATCGCCGTAGTAGTGCCGTCATAACCCGACACGATATTGATAATTGCCGACATAGTACCGACGATTTTGTCGGTTGGCGGTTCCATTAATTTTTTATCCTTCATCACCAAATCCAACATACCGGTTTGACTACCGGAATTGACTGGTCGTTGGAAAGCTTGAATCTCATCGTCCTGACCGCCGACCTCTTTCCAATTAGTGATTTTACCTTGATAAATATCCTGGACTTGTTCAACACTTAGGTTGCTAACTGGGTTATTTTGACTGACGAAAAAGACGAAACCCTCATTAACAACTGGGATGACTTCTAGTTCCATGCCAGCATCTTTGGCGCGCTTTAGTTCATCATCGCTGGGACTGGTTACTAGGATCAAATCAACTTCACCTTTGATTAATTTAGTATAAGCTTCGTCAGTTTTGGTAAAGTTCAGCGACGTTTCATCGATATCTTTTTTGTCAGTAAAATTTTTCATAAAAGCCAGCGCCAGCGGTTGCGTGGCGGTTGACGCATCGACGCGTGGATAATTTTCGAGTGTGAAAATTGGCGTTTTGTCGAACTTGGTCGTTGGTGTTTCTGTTTTATCTTCGAACCACCAACTCTTAGTGAAGAACGAAAAAGCCAATATGCAGAGTGCTGTAATAATTACAACAATTGTAGCAACTAACGCGATGGTTTTGGATTTTGAACTTTGTGATGATTTAACCGAAAGTGGTTTTTGGTCGTTCGACGATGCGTCACTTTCTTCGGAGGTTTCGTCTATTTCTGGTATTTTTGGAATTTCATTTAATTCGTCGCCCTGCGGCTGTTTTTCTTCATCCATCACTAACCCCCTTCTTTTTTGGACCTTGACATTACCATAATACCATCCACCGCATAAATTACAAGTGGTTAATCGCGTTTTAGCATCACCGTGAACGCTTCGGATGGTATATCAACTTTCCCGAATCGTTTCATGCGTTTTTTACCCTTCGCTTGTTTAGCGAGAACTTTTTTCTTTCGCGTGACATCACCACCGTATAATCCGATTGTGACGTCTTTTCGATACGCGGATAAGTTTTCGCGAGCGATGAATTTTCCACCGATGGCGGCCTGAAGTGCAACTTCAAAATTTTGTCGTGGGATAACTTCTTTTAGTTTCTTGGTAATTTCGCGACCCAAACTTTGCGCTTCGGATCGGTGCGCCATGACGGATAGCGCGTCAACCATTTCGCCCGCCACATAAAAATCAACACGCACTAAATCTTCAATACGATAATCAGCTAGTTCGTAATTGAACGAACCATAACCCGACGTGATGGATTTTAGCTGGTCATAAAAATCAGTCAGTAAATTCGCCATCGGCGCTTCGAACGCGATGACCGCGCGATTTTCGATGTAACTAATATTACTGTGCAGTCCACGTTTACTAACGATCAATTGCAAAACCGGCCCGATATATTCGTTCGGCACGATGATTTCGCCCTTGATCCACGGTTCGGCGATTTCTTTAACTTTGGACGCATCGGGTAAATCACTGGCCGATTTGATATCCAATTCTTCCCCGTTCATGAGCGTAACGTGATAATCAGTCGATGGATTCGTGACAACGAGGTCGAGGTCATATTCACGCTCTAACCGTTCGCGAATAATGTCCATGTGTAATAATCCAAGGAATCCAATCCTCACCCCAAACCCCAAAACCGGCGAATTCTCCGGCGCAAACTGTAACGCCGAATCGGACAAACTTAATTTCTCGACCGCTTCTTTCAAATTCTGATAATCCTCATTACTAACTGGAAAAAACCCAGCATAAACGAAAGGTTTAACGTCTTTATAGCCAGGCAATGGTTCGACGATCATTCTTTGAACTCCGCTATTAATAAATCATGATCAGCCAAATCGGTCTTAATGATTTCCGATTCCACTAAATCAAATTCCGGAGAATATAAAAGATAATCGACTTTCCCATCAAGGCTAGTAGCTTCACCCGCGGGA
>JGI24696J40584_12961634_pt1 | contig 26769 bp, 19 predicted proteins | sample TergutCo191P4_FD_40584 | JGI IMG/M metagenome (IMG submission 40584)
TCGAACTTGCGGCCTCTTCGTCCCGAACGAAGCGCGCTACCGGGCTGCGCTACATCCCGCTCTTGAAAAGGAGGCGCGAAAATATACTTTTTTGGTTAACTTGCAAAACTTAATCTATCTTTGCGCACAATTTGAATCCATTGTTTATAATGAAAAATAACTTAACAACCTCTTTCTTAAAACATGTAGCTCAAACCTCCTCCGAACCTCTTGCTATTGAGGTTGACCGCGCACAAGGCATTTATTTTTACGACACCTCAGGGAAACAATATATTGATCTTATTTCAGGCATCGCCGTATGCAACATGGGACACTCGCATCCTGAAATTATCAATGCTATTAAAGTGCAGGTGGACAAATATATGCACTTGATGGTGTACGGCGAATTGGTGCAGCAACCTCAAGTGGAGCTTGCGGAAAAACTTTGTGGATATTTGCCTGCCTCCTTAAACTCTGTCTTTTTCGTGAACTCAGGCTCCGAGGCTGTGGAGGGCGCATTAAAATTGGCAAAACGCTACACCGGACGTACCCAATTAATTCACTTTGAAAATGCCTACCACGGAAGCTCGCACGGCGCATTAAGCATGTTAGGAAATAAGGAATATAAAGCTGCTTTTCAGCCGTTGCTGCCCAATACCAAATCTATTCGCTTCGGAATAACGGAAGATTTATCGGAAATCACAGAACAAACAGCCGCCATCATTGTAGAACTGATTCAAGGGGAAGCGGGAGTGCGTATCGCGTCCTGCGAATATTGGCAGAAATTAAAACAACGTTGCGAACAAACCGGAACACTCCTTATAGTAGATGAAATTCAAACAGGACTCGGACGCACCGGAAAGCTCTTTGCTTTTGAACATTACAATATCACTCCGGATATATTGCTATTAGGAAAAGCCTTTGGCGGCGGCATGCCCCTGGGTGCATTTATAGCCGACAAAAAGGTGATGAATATCCTAACTCACAACCCTGTGTTAGGTCACATTACTACCTTTGGAGGACATCCTGTGTGCTGCGCCGCAGGATTGGCGCATCTCAAACTCATTACAGAACAGAAAATGTGGGAGAATGCCGAAAGCATAGGCGAAAAGTTAGAAACTGCACTTTGGAACATCCCCAAAGTAAAGGAAATTCGCAGAAAAGGGCTGATGATTGCTGTGGACTTTCAGGATACAGAAACCAACTTTAAAACCCTGCATACCTTTTTGGAAAAAGGACTCTTCTCCGATTGGTTTTTATGGTGCGATACAGCATTGCGAATGGCGCCTCCATTGATATTGGATGATGAAACATTGAAAATAATTGCAAATATAATTCAACTCGCTTTTAAATGAAAAAACTGTTCTTATTAGATGCTATGGCGCTCATTTACAGAGCCTATTACGCCATGGTTCGCTCGCCACGCATAACAAGTAAAGGGCTAAATACATCCGCAATTTTTGGTTTTACCAATACACTCTACGAAGTGATTCGTAACGAAAATCCTACCCATATAGCAGTTTCGTTTGATACGCATGCGCCCACCTTGCGACACGCCGAGTTTGAAGCCTATAAAGCACACAGGGATGCCACCCCTGAAGATATTGTTGCCGCCATTCCCTATATCTATAAACTGCTGGAAGCCTTTAATATCCCCGTTTTAGTGAAACCCGGCTATGAAGCCGATGACCTCATCGGGACGTTGGCAAAACAAGCAGAAATGGAAGGTTTTCAGGTGTTTATGATGACGTCTGACAAGGATTACGGACAGTTGGTGTCCGACAATATTTTTATGTACAAACCCGCCAAATTTGGGCAAAAAGCAGAAGTGGTCGGCGTGAAAGAGATTTGCGAAAAATACAGTATTGAACGCCCCGAAGAATTGATAGACATATTGGGTTTGTGGGGCGATGCCTCTGATAATATTCCGGGCGTGCCCAACATCGGCGAAGTGAAAGCCAAAAAGTTGATTCAAGAGTTTCATTCTATCGAAAACATTTATAAAAACATTGAACAGGTCGAGAACGATAAGTTGCGCCAAACGCTGATTGATAATCAGGATAAGGCGTTTATGTCGAAATCACTGGCAACCATCATGCTGGATGTTCCCATTGAGTACGATTTTAATGCGATGGCAATAGGCGCTCCCAATTTCGACAATCTGCGCACACTCTTTCAAGAGTTAGAATTTAGAGCGTTAGGAAATAAGATCTTGATGGAGATGCAGGAGATGTTTGCGAGAGAAGGAGAAGGAAAAATGCAGAAAGCGGAAAGCAGAAAGCAGAATACGGGAGAAGTATTAGATTTGTTCAATCAAGATTTTGAAAATGTTGATGTTGTTGAAGAAGAAACATCAACATTTAAAACATTCAAGTTTTTTTCGCATGAATTTATTGAAATAGAGGATATTTCACATACAATAGGGAAGTTGGGAGACGTGCCCATACCCCAATCCATTTTTTTTGAATGGATTTATAACAATGATGTTATGGCAGGTATTGCGTTTTCGGAAAATGGCAAGCAAATTTATTACAGCACAAATATCACTCCGGACTTCCTTAAAACTATACTCGAAATCCCTTGCGAACTCATATCGTTCCAAACTAAAAATATTTTTAAATATTGTGATGAATATCAGATAGATATTAAAGCTAAAGTGTTTGATTTGCAAGTGGCGCACTATCTCATTCAACCGGAAATTTCACATCAGTTGGAGAGGATTGCCGAGTCTTGTTTAGACTATCAGTTGATTAATATAGAAAAAAATAACAGTCAACAAGCTCAAATAGAGGCTGTTTGTGAAAAAGTGGAGATATATGCGCAACTGTTTCCTGTTTTTAAAACAGAACTGGAGAAAGCATCCTTGTTAAAACTGTTTCAAGAAATTGAAATGCCTTTAACGCAGGTGCTTGCCAATATAGAACGTAACGGAATCAAGATTGACAAGGTGATGTTGGAAGAAAGCTCTGTTGCTTTTGCAAAAGAGCTTAAGGAGATTGAAAAACAGATATTTGAGTTGGCGGAAATCACTTTTAACATCGCTTCACCCAAACAGTTGGGTGAAATTTTGTTTGAAAAACTCCACATTATTGAAAATGCCAAGTTGACGAAAACGAAGCAGTATCAAACCGGAGAGGAGATTTTGCAGAAACTTTACAACAAACATCCCATTATTCCGCTGATTTTAGAGTGGCGCTCGCTTTCAAAACTCAAGTCCACATACATTGATGCTTTGCCGCTGTTGATAGACCCTGCTACAGGCAAGATCCATACCACCTTTCAACAAACAATAACTTCCACAGGAAGATTGAGTTCCATGAATCCCAATTTGCAAAATATTCCCATTCGCACAGAACGGGGCAAGGAGATTCGCAAGGCATTTGTACCATCCTCCGCGAACAATGTGTTGGTTGCTGCCGACTATTCGCAAGTGGAACTGCGCATTGTTGCCGCCATGGCAAACGATGAAAATATGATTCAAGCATTTTTAAATCAAGAAGATATCCACACCACTACGGCTTCGCATGTGTATGGCGTACCGTTGAAAGAGGTTACAAAAGAACAACGGCGATACGCCAAGACCGTCAATTTCGGTATTTTGTACGGCATGTCGGCATTTGGTTTAGCCGACCGGTTGCACATCCCGCAAGGAGAAGCTCGACAGTTAATTAATGACTACAACACCAGTTTCCCAAAAATTGAACGGTTTATGGAGGAAATTGTAACGTTTGCCCGCGAAAAAGGCTACGTGGAGACTCTGTTGGGCAGGCGCCGCTATATTCGCGACATTAATTCAGGAAATGGCATGCTGCGAAAGGCTGCAGAACGAAACGCCATCAATGCTCCCATTCAGGGCACCGCCGCCGATGTAATTAAGATAGCCATGATTCGTATTTATAAAGAATTAAAAAACAGAAATTTACAAACAAAAATGGTCTTGCAAGTTCATGACGAGCTGGTCTTTGATGTGCCTATGGAAGAATTGGAAACCATCGCCCTTATTGTCCCCACCTTAATGAACTCCGCCCTCGAAATAAAAGTTCCCTTAGTAGCCGATTTGAGTTTTGGAAGGAATTGGTATGAAGCGCATTAAGAATTGATAAATTATTTATTTGCCATTAGCTGAAAACAGTCAAAGATTCATTTTTTTGAAGAATAATACCTTTTTTCGTTTTTTGTAATGATTGCTGTTTCAAATCTTAATTAACTTCACCATTTGCCCACCAATCCGCAAGAGATAAACCCCTGCAGGCAAATGTGAAATATTGATGAGGGATGAGGAATGAGAGGTGAGAGGTGAGGAATGAGAGGATAGTTTTCTGCCGTAAATATCAAATATTTCCACTTCAACTTCGCTCAGTGTCCCAGTTTCAAATTCGTAATTCGCAATTCCTAATTCGTAATTCGTAATTCGCAATTCGTAATTCGCAATTCGCAATTCTCCCGTCGTTGGGTTCGGATAAACGATAAAGTTCTGTGTTTTAGGTTCAACGATTTTCACTTCAGGGGGTTCGCTTCCGTTGAAGAAACTTATGCCGCCGCACCAATTTCCTACGATAATGTCAGGTTTGTTGTCGCTGTTCAGGTCGGCAACAGCAGCAGCAATGCGGATACCCTCATTCATTCTATGAGCTTTGTTTTGAATGGTTTCTGTGATTTTTTCCAGGCAGGTGAATGTGCCGGAGAGATTATTATCAATATTGGAAAAAAGAAACAGATTACCCTGTTCGCTTCCGCAAAGGAGCATGGTTTCGTGGTTGTATCTGAAAAAATGGGGAGTGGAATATCCAAAATAGGAAAGGTCGGGGTCTCGCACATCAACATTACCGAGATTTGAAGTAATGAGTTGAAAATTAGGATTATTCGTTGTTCCTGTGTTTTTATAATACGACAAAATGCCTCGTCGGTTTCCCAGCACTAAATCTAAACTTCCATCGTTGTCCATATCAAAAAGTTGCGGTGCACTGAAAGCATCCACTTTGATGTTTTGATAATTCGTAACCACAGGTTTAAACTGCGGCAAATCGCCCATTGATGCTGTGTTTTCAAAAAAAAGCAGTGTGCCGTCGCTTTTTCCGCACAGCAGGTCAATTTTGCCATCGCCCGTCAAGTCGGCGAAGGTGGGGTAGAGCGCCAAAGAACCGGAACTTTTCAAATTGCCGAAATCAGAGGTGATCCATTCAAATTTGGGAGAACTTTTTGTGCCGATATTTTTATAATATGCAATAGAAGATGAGTAGCAGGATTTTAAGACACCGTGCTGGTGCGTTGCACTGTCGAAGCTGCCATAGTTTGCCACAAACAGATCTAAAAGTCCGTCTCCATTCCAGTCGAACAAGGTGGGAATGGCGCCGCTGCCCACATCAATCATCTCTTCTTGTAAATAAGATTTAGTTTCTAATACATAATCATTTATATCTTCATTATAGTGATAACGCCACACCGAAAGAAGGTCTTCCGATTTGGTAAGCGAAGGGTCGGAGGGAGAAACAAAGAGATCGGGGTTGTTTTCGCCCCAAAAATTCATAGCAGAAACAGCAGGCATAGAATACATATTTACAGGGTGTTGCGCGTTAGGAAAATCATCTGTTTGCAAAACCATGAGCGCCTCCTCCTTGGTTCCGCCATTTATCAAAAGTTTCAATCCTGAAAAATCCACATCGCCAATGATGATATCAGACAGTCCGTCCGCGTTAAAGTCGTGTATAAAAATAGAAGAACCCACATGTCGCGGATTGTCGTTTTTTTCTTTGGAGTCGCAATAAGTGAAAAGCGTAATTTCGTTATTGTCTGCTTCTTCAGAAAATTTACCCCAACATTCATCGGCTAAAGTATAGTTAAAAAACTCGTTGTTTTGAGAAATGTTTTTATAAAAGTGCACAAATTTTCCCAGCACCATAAAATTGAGGATATCCAATCTTCCGCTTCCGGTAATGTCGGCAATGCCCAAATAGTCATCTGGAGCAGCGAAAATATTTGCCTCGTTTTCGTAATAATATGACAGGATGGGATCAACAGTCAATTTAAACGCAAGCTCTTCATTTGAAACATTTTCGAAGACCCGAATGCTGCCTAGACCGTAAGTAAAAATATCCATTTTCCCATCGTTGTTAAAATCTCTTAAAATCACCCAATCGTGTAATTCCGGAAAACGATGTTTATATTCTGGAACATATACAAACTGAGGGTTGCTGTTAGAGCCCTTGTTTAGAAATGGGAGTATTCTATTTCCATGTTTTTCAAAAGCGATAAAATCCGATACCCCATCCAAATTCAAATCTATTTGCGAGAAATAGACGGAGTTGATGCCGCCTGCCCAAGGATATAAAAGTGCATGGTTGTTTTTCTTTACTTCCACCTCCTGATTTCTTACAAAACCCAACTTATAATAAGCAGGTTGTGCAAATAATGCGTTCAAACTACAGGTGAAAATAAACAGGATTTTAAACGTACAAGAAAAGATTGAAAAGCGATTCATAAAAATTGGGGCAAAGATGCACGAATTTTTAGAATTACCTGCGAATCATAAAGTAATTTTTTTTCTATCTTCGCCGCTCAAAATTCAGTAGTGTATAAATCTAATACATAATTTAATATCAGAACATTATGACAATGCAAGAAAAAATCAATGAGCTTTTGAAGCTGCGCGAAACCGCACGTTTGGGTGGTGGCGAAAAACGTATTGAGAAACAACATGCACAAGGCAAATTCACGGCTCGTGAACGTATCCAAATGTTTTTAGATGAGGGCAGTTTCGAAGAGTTTGATATGTTTGTGACACATCGCTGCACCAACTTTGGATTGGAAAAAGAGAAATATTTATCCGACGGCGTGGTAACCGGCTATGGCACGGTGGAAGGGCGTTTGGTATTCGTATATTCGCAAGATTTCACCACCTTTGGCGGGTCGCTTTCCGAAACGGTTTCCAATAAAATTTGTAAAGTATTGGATCAAGCCATGAAGATGGGCGCACCGGTGATTGGCTTCAACGACTCCGGCGGTGCACGTATCCAGGAGGGCGTAAACAGTTTGGCAGGATACTCCGAAATTTTCCAGCGCAACATTTTGGCTTCGGGTGTAATTCCACAAATCTCCGCTATCTTCGGTCCTTGCGCCGGTGGCGCAGTGTATTCGCCTGCCCTTACCGACTTTATTATGATGGTGAAAAACACAAGTTATATGTTTGTTACCGGTCCAAAAGTGGTAAAAACAGTTACCAATGAAGATGTTACAGTGGAAGATTTGGGCGGTGCAACCGTGCATTCCACCAAATCGGGCGTTGCACATTTTGCCGTGGAAAACGAGGAGGTTGGCATTGCGCAAATCCGCAAATTATTGAGCTATGTGCCTTCCAACAATATGGAAGAGCCGCCCTACTGCGCAACGCAAGACCCAATTAATCGTTTGGACGATGTCTTAAATCAAATTATTCCCGACAATCCCAACAAACCTTATGATGTTAAAGATGTGATTTTAAGCATAGTGGATGATAGTGATTTCTTCGAAATTCATGAAAATTATGCCAAGAATATCGTAGTTGGTTTTGCACGCTTCAATGGCATATCGGTGGGCATTGTTGCCAACCAGCCCAAATATTTAGCCGGTGTGTTAGATATCAATTCTTCCAGAAAAGGCGCGCGTTTTATCCGCTTCTGTGATGCTTTCAACATTCCGTTGGTAACGTTGGTGGATGTTCCCGGCTTCTTGCCCGGCACGCAACAAGAGTATGGCGCACTGATTCTTCATGGCGCCAAATTGATGTATGCCTACGGCGAAGCCACCGTTCCCAAAGTAACGGTAATTCTCAGGAAAAACTACGGAGGCGCTTATTGCGTAATGAGTTCCAAGCATTTGCGTGGAGATATTAACTACGCATGGCCCACTGCCGAAATCGCCGTTATGGGCGGAAAAGGCGCTGTGGAAATCCTCATGGGAAGGGAAATCGCCGCTATTGAAGACAAGGAAAAACAAGCCGAGTTTGTTGCCGAAAAAGAAACCGAATACCGCGATGCTTTCGCAAATCCATACGTTGCAGCCCGTTACGGCTACATTGATGATGTGATTGAACCGCGCAACACCCGCTTCCGCGTTATCCGCGCATTAGAGTCTCTAAGAAACAAACGCCTGGAAAACCCTGCTAAAAAGCACGACAACCTGCCATTATAAGAATAATAGGAATAAATTTAATTGCCGTTGGCTGAAGCCAACGGACCAAAAAATAAAAAAATATGTTGAAAATTTTTGGAAAGTGGTCAAATGAAAAAGTACTCTCCTCCTTACCCTCAGAGGATATTAATGTTGATGAAAAAAAGGTGATTACCAATACATTAGATCATGAAACGATAGCCGCTATAACGATGGCGCTTCACCTTTCTTTGAATGAGTTTAGAGATGAGGAAAGCGAGGTGGTTACTATTGACGTACCCTCTGCACGATACTCCCCGTGGGCACAAAAAAATTTGGTCATGAGGCGTGTGGCGCGAAATTGGTAGCATGAGAAAAATTATACTCATTATTATTGCACTAACAAACCTTTTCATCGCTTTTGCGCAAAACAGCACTTTTGTCAATCCTTTCATTGGCACGAAATCTATGGGACATGTTTTTCCGGGGGCAGTAGCGCCGCACGGAGTCATCGCGTTAAGCCCTGATACAGACACTATTCCACACAATGTGGCGGGAAAGTACCAACCCGATGTGTATCGCTATTGCGCCGGTTATCAATATAATGACCCGACCATTGTGGGGTTTTCGCATACCCATTTCAGTGGCACGGGGCACTCCGATTTGGGAGATTTGCTGCTGATGCCCACCAATGGGAAACGCTTGCTGAATCCGGGAACGAAAGAACAGCCAGAAACAGGCTACCGTGCACGTTTTTCACACAACCAAGAAAAAGCAATGCCCGGATATTACGCCGTCACATTACAAGATTATCATATTGATGTTGAACTTACTGCCACAGAAAGGGTAGGTGTGCACCGCTACCATTATCCCGACCAAAATGCGCGGATTATTTTCGACTTGGTGCATGGTATTTACAATTATGACGACAAAACGCTTTGGGCTTCGGTACGTGTAGAAAATCCGCAATTGATTACAGGATACAGAATTACAAATGGTTGGGCGCGTGAAAACTATCAGTATTTTGCTATCGCTTTTTCTCAGCCTGTTTTAAATTATGGTTATGAAGAATATGAAAAACAGAGCTACGCAGGCGGTTGGCGCAAGTTTAACCTCAAAGAAAACTTTCCTGAAATGGCAGGACGGAAAATCCGTTGCTACTTTGAATTTGAACTTCCTGAAACACACGTGTTGGAAGCTCGTCTTGCTTTTTCTGCCGTAAGCGCTGAAGGTGCATTAAAGAACTTGGAAGTTGAGGCGCCACTCCATAAATCGTTTGATGAAATTTTGAAAGAAACACAACAGAAATGGGAAAAGGAATTGAGCTTTATTGAAGCTACCGGTAATCCTGATCAGTTGGCAATGCTTTATACTTCGTTATATCATTGTAAAATAAACCCTTCCATATATCAGGATGTGGATGGAAAATATCGCGGGTTGGACGGTAATATCCACGAAGCTAAGGATTTTACCAATTATACGGTCTTCTCTTTGTGGGATACCTACCGCGCTCTGCATCCGCTTATGAATATTATGGATAGAAAACGCAGCGCAGATTTTACAAACTCTATGCTGGCGCATCGGGCGCAGAGTGTGCACAAAATTCTCCCAATGTGGTCGCATTTTGCCAACGAAAACTGGTGTATGATTGGCTATCATGGCGTTTCAGTGCTGGCAGATGCTATTGCCAAAAATATTCCGATAGATAGAAAAGAAGCCATGTCTGCCATGTATTCGAGTTCCACGCTACCCTATTTTGACAAAACAGCAGAATATTTAAAATATGGTTTTGTGCCTTACGATGTGAGTAAAAATGGCGTTTCCATTACATTGGAATATGCTTACGACGATTGGTGCATCTATCAAACCGCATTAAAAGAGGGCGATACGCAGAAAGCGGAGGAATATAAAAAGCGCGCCTTAAACTACCGGAATGTTTTTTGCCCTGACTTGGGCTTTGCGCGCGCCAGATATTCAAACGGCTTTTGGAAAGAGGATTTCTCACTTTTAAATACACACGATGAGGGTTTTATTGAGGGCAACTCATGGAATTACAGTTTTTATGTGCCTCACGATGTGTTGGGTTTAATGAAGCTCATGGGTGGCGATAAAGCATTTATTGCCAAGTTGGATAATCTATTTAACATGCACTTGCCTGATGAGTTTTTTGCTGAAACCGAAGATGTTACCCGCGAAGGTTTGCTGGGTGGCTATGTGCATGGCAACGAGCCGTCGCACCATATTATATATATGTACAACTTTACCTCAGAACCGTGGAAAGCGCAATATTGGGTGCGTGAAGTGATGAACCGGATGTATCGCAACGACTTGGACGGCTTGTGTGGCAACGATGACTGCGGACAAATGTCGGCATGGTACATCTTCTCTGCCATGGGATTTTACCCGCTGTGTCCGGGCAGTGACCAGTTGGTGCTGGCAGCGCCGTACCTGCCTTATTTGAAATTGAATTTGCCCAATGGTAATACTTTTGAAATTAAAGCCCCGAAGGTGAGCGACAAAAACCGCTACGTGCAATCGGTAAAGTTAAATGGAAAACCTTACACTAAAGCCTTTATTACCAATGATAATGTGATAACCGGCGGGATGCTGGAATTTGAAATGGGGGAAAAACCTAACAGGAAGCGAGTGTTTAAAGGAGATGATTTGCCATATTCTCAATAGAATCAGGAGATTAACCCCATTATTTCTTTGTAATAACGACAAGGTGGCTATTTGGCACATAAACCCACAGGTAAAGTTAGACGTAAGTGGTTCATTAGCAAACTTATATTATAGAAAGGCTTATCTCGGATTTAATGCCATACGTAATAATGGAAGCTGGACATTTGCCGAAGATGGGGCTAATAACGGTGGTGGAGTTATTTGGACTACCGTTCGTGGAAGTATATTGGATGCCTCTGAGACTTATATGGTACCACAAAATGGATAAGTCTCCAAAAAAATCTTACTTTTGCCGCTCATAAAAATAAATCATCCTACATAATGAAGTTTTTTTTATCATATACACTCCTTGTAATCAACATTCTGTTACTTGCAGCCCAAAGTTTAAACGCACAACGCCTTGAAGTTCATGCCATAAAAGATTTTTCAACAAATGAGCAAGCCAATAAGGCATGGGGTGTGGGAGGCACATTTGAATTTGACCAATTAGTAAAAAAAGCCACCTTTAAGATTTATTTCGATTGGGCAATGCACAATGACAAAAATGACATCAACAAGAAGCCCAAATATCAAAGAATGGTTGGCGGCATTATTGCATGTTTTAGTCATGATTTTTCGGATAAATTCACAATTCAGTTAGGTGGAGAAGTCAACTATGCTTATTTAAAACATTCATACATTTACGCTTACGAACCTATACCTCCTGATACTGTTGGGGGAAGATCACTTACATTGCTGCAAACCGGAGGCTTTATTGGTATTGGTCCCCACGTGGGATTACTGTACAAACTAACCTCACAGTTTAGTGTTGTCCTTAATGTAGCTCCAACTTTCCTAATACCTGTTCATGCCAAATCTTCGGTACTTACGAAAGACCCCGAATATAAAAAAGGAGTTTGGTTGTTTCCTATTCGGTTAGGATTTTCATATCAATTATTTAAAAAAGACTAATTATGAAAAAGACTGTTTTATTTTTTGCTGTTATTTTCTTATCCCTATTGACTTTACAAGCCAAGCCCAAAAAGAAAAATACTGATCAATTGACACTTTTAAATACAAAATGGATTTTGGAAGATATTTTTGAAACTCCTATTTTGCATACTCCCGATACCGCTTTTATCATTTTCTATAGCGATTACAAAATTTCTGGAAATTTGGGATGTAATAATTTCTTCGGCACTTTTAGTTTTGGAAAAAAAACAATGAAGTTAGATTATTACGGTTCTACAAAAAAGTTGTGTTTTAACATGGAAACCGAAGCGCAATTTTCCAAAGCCATAAAAAATGATATTACACATTATTCTATTGAAAAAGACCACCTTTACTTACTCAATAAATCCAAAGTAATCTGTAAATTTAAAGGCAAATAACTCCTCCCTCTTCACCCAAAACTATTTAAAACTCCTAATTCCTAATTCTTAATTCTTAATTTCTCTATGTTTCTTCAAACCGAAATCAAAGTTTTCTCCAACAGAACCCAATTGCCCGTTAAAGAGGCTGATCTGTTGAATGTTGCTCATGAGGCAGCCAATCACGCTTATGCGCCCTATTCGCATTTTAAGGTAGGGGCAGCGGTTTTGTTAAAAAACGGACATATTGTGTCCGGTAACAATCAGGAAAATGCGGTATATCCTATTGGAATGTGCGCTGAACGTGTGGCGCTTTTCTATGCTGCCGCACAGTTTCCTGAAACACCCATTGAAAAAATTGCGATTACGGCAATAGGAAACGAAAAGGAGCTTTGCCAGCCTGTTCCCCCCTGCGGCAGCTGTCGGCAAGCCATTTTAGAGTATGAAACTAAATTCGGCAAGCCTATTGAAATCATCATGTCAGGCGAAAAAGGGGAAGTATATATTGCCAAATCGGCTGCAGAGTTGTTACCGCTGTCGTTTACAGAGATTTTTTTGGAAAAATAACAATGTACAATTAATCATGATATTATTATTATCCGTTGGCTAAAGCCAGCGGCAATTAAACATTAAACTTTTAACCTATGTTACTACAAGAAAAAACAGCTTTTATTACGGGTGCTGCCCGCGGAATTGGAAAACAGATTGCGCTTACTTTTGCGCAACATGGAGCAAACATTGTTTTTACAGATTTGCAAGAAAATGAAATCGTTAAAGAAACTATTAAAGAAATTGAAAGCTACGGCGTTAAGACGTTGTTCTTAGCTTACAATGCAGCAGATTACCAAGCTACAGAAGCCGCTGTGAACAAGGCATTTGAAGTTTTTCCCACCATTGACATTTTGGTGAACAATGCAGGCATTACGCGCGACACACTGTTGATGCGTATGAGTGAAAGTGATTGGGATTTGGTGATGAATGTGAATGTTAAATCTGTTTTCAACCATGTGAAGGCAATACAACCCTATTTCTTAAAGCAAAGAAAAGGCTCAATTGTCAATATGGGTTCGGTGGTGGGCATTTCGGGCAATGCGGGACAGGCAAATTACGCTGCTTCTAAAGCCGCCATTATCGGGTTAAGCAAATCAATTGCTCGCGAATTAGGTAGCCGCAATATCCGATGCAACGTGATTGCCCCCGGTTTTATAGAAACCGAGATGACTCACGTGTTATCACAAGAAGTGAAAGATGCTTATTTTAAGACTATTGCGCTTCGCAGAGGCGGACAACCCGAAGATGTAGCAAACACCGCCCTGTTTCTTGCCTCTGACCTGTCTGCCTATATCACAGGACAGGTTATTGTTTGTGATGGAGGAATGTAATTAGGCATACAATTCCATAAAAATATCCCATAATTCCTTACTTTCACGAAGCAATTGAAGGGTTATTTCCGCGTGTCCTTTTGTGTATCCATTTCCAACAATCATAGTAACGTCGCTGCCCACGCCCTCAGCGCCGAGCGCCGCTTTTGTGAAGTTAGTCGCCATGGAGAAGAAATACACAAGACCTGTATCTTTCGTACACAAAATGGAGGTCATTTCAGTATCCGGAATATTGACGTTGTTGATTGTTACATCCGCCATTGCACCGTTGGAGAGTTCGTTCACTTTCTCCATCATGGAAACAGGGTCGAGGGCATTTCCTACAAACACTTCATCGCAGAAGCCCAATTTTTCCAAACGGTCAGCAGATTTTGGGCTGCCGCACATTCCCAGCACTTTTCCGGTAATTCCTACCCTCTTCTTCGCTTCGTAGCAGCAAAGCATGCCTGATTTTCCGCCGGCGCCAATAATTAACACAATATCACCGGGTTTGCATAATTTTGCGGTTTGTGCGGGAGCTCCGGCAACGTCCAATGCCGACAATGCCAACGTTTCGGGCATATCTTTCGGAATTTTAGCATAGATACCGCTTTCAAACAGAATGGCTTTCCCTTCAATATCCACTTGGTCAATCTCATCGCGAATCTCTTTAATCTTGTCAATGCGCAATGGAGTTAAAGATAGAGAAACTAATGTTGCTATTTTATCGCCCTCTTTGAGATTTATTTTTCCTTTAAGCGCATCGCCTATTTTTTCAACAGTGCCGAGCAGCATACCGCCTGATCCTGTCCATGGGTTACGATGTTTACCCTGTTTTGCCACAATGTCGAACATGATCTCTTTAATTTTCTCGTGATCGCCTCCGGCGCGAGTTTTAATATCGGTGAAAGAAGCAGAATCCACGTTCAAAGTTTGTACATCAATCAAGATTTCGTTGTCCCAAATTTCATCCATATTATTGTCAATTTTATTTGCCGGCTGTGGCAAAACGCCTTTCGGCTCAATCACGCGGTGCGTGCCATACTTATTTCCTTTTTTTTGCATAGTTATAAATTTTTTAGGGTTAAAAATCAAGGCGCAAATATAGAAAAAATGATAAAAAAATTTGACATCATTTTTAAAAAAAGCTATTTTAGCGCTTTAAATAATAAATTACTTTCTCAATTAATTAGATAGAAATCACCCATTATGCAAACTCTATACAAAAATATCCGCATTGTTGATGACACTCAAGATTTTATTGGGTGCATCCTTGTTGAAAACGGCATCATCACCAAAGTTGCCGAACAGATTGATGAACCTGCTTTTGAAATTTTAGGCGCTTATTGGATTTACAACAGTAACTTCGTGGTGCGTGATTTTACTGGTGAAGAGGTTGTCCTCATGCCGGCATTCACTGATTTGCACGCCCATTTCCGCGACCCCGGTTTTACCCACAAGGAGGATTTAGAAACAGGTTGCCAAGCCGCCATAAAAGGAGGTTACACTGCTGTGAATCTGATGCCCAATACCTTACCTGTGTGCAGTTCCCTAAAACAGGTGCGAGAAATTGAAGAACGCGCCCGAAAGATTTCAGAAATCACCGTAAATCAAACATTAAGCATGACGAAAGATTTGGAGGGTGTAGATTTTAATCATCTGAAAAAATTGGAAAAGAATGAAATCCTTTTTGTTACAGATGATGGCAAGGGGGTGCAGGATGACGCCGTAATGAAACGTATTTTTGAAATATGTAAAGAAAAGAATATCACCGTAATGTCTCACGCGGAAGATGCAAAATATAGTGCAACGGATATGAGAAAGGCAGAGAATGAGATGACGAGACGGGATATTGAGTTGTTTAAGGAGGTAACGGGAAAGGGCGGTGGAAAGCAGAAAGCAGAAAGCAGAATGGAGATGGGGGGATTGCATTTTTGTCATGTGAGTACGAAAGAGGCGATGAAAATGGTGGTGGAAGCTCAGAATGAAGGATTTAATGTTACTTGTGAGGTTACACCGCACCATCTTTTTACGACCGGAGAGGCGGCAAACCACTATCGCGTTAACCCACCGCTAAGAGAACAGGAAGATATTGATACTCTGATAGAAGCGATACAAAACGGGAACGTGCTTGCCATTGCTACCGATCATGCGCCACACACTGCTGAAGAAAAGGAAAAGGGAGCGCCCGGAATGATTGGCTTGGAGTTGGCTTTTCCTTTATGTTATACTAAATTGGTGAAAGGTGGTTTTTTAACACTTTCACAATTAGTGAAATTGCTCTCCACCAATCCCTCAGCCTTCATGAAACTGAACAAAGGTAAAATTGTTGAAGGTATGAATGCCGAGTTTGTCATTGCCGAACTGAACAGAGAATTTAAGATTGATGTGGCTCCTATGGCGTCAAAATCGAAAAATACACCGTTTAATGGGGTAGCTGTTTTTGGAGAAATTATAGAAACAATTTTTTAAACTTACAACAAATCAACCTTATACTCTATCGGAAGTTTCAAATTCCGGATAAAATCTTCAGGATCAATCTTGTAATGATGATTTGCAAAATCGGAATTAAACACGTTGTTGGTCTCCATAATGCGCAATTCTAAAGGCGTTTTTCCTTTCGATTTTTCTATGGCTTCCTTGAGCAGATAGGCAATTTTTCCATTAATATCTTTGATATTTAACACAATACGTACTTGTTTGCAGAGTTTATCAAATGCTTCATCTAAATAAAAGATATTCACGGGTTTGATGTCAAGATTTTTTGGGAGGTTTGGGTCTTTTCTAAACCGCTCTTCCGCACGGGCAGTGATAAAAAGCTGTTTTCCAACCACAAAGAGATGTTTGTATTTTGTAAAATCTTCAGAAAAAAGCATCATCTCATAAGTTCCGTTTTCATCTTCAAGGGTAATACGTCCGTAGTCTTTGCCTGTTTTAGTGATGCCCTGTTGAACAGCAGAAACAATGCCGGCAAACTTGGCGGCTTTTGCCAAAAACTTCTCCTTTTCTTCCTGTTTATTTAGCGAATCGCAATCGGTATTGCAATAATTTTGAATGATCGTTTTGTAATTGTCCAAAGGATGCCCTGAAATATAGAAACCTGCCGTCTCCTTTTCATATCTCAATTGTTCAATGGGGTTCCAAGGCTCACAAACAGGTAGTTGCGGAAGCGCTTCTTCGTGCATATCGGGGGCATCATCAAAAATGGAAGTTTGCTGTTGTGTGTTTGCGTTATTTTCGCGGGCAGCCCAAAGCAGGAGTTTTTCCAAGAAAGTCATTTTTTCATCCTTGTCAGTATGGAAAAACTGCGCCCTGTGCACTCCGGAAAAAGCGTCAAATGCGCCTGCATACACCAATGCTTCCATGTTTTTCTTATTACAATTCTTTGAATTAACACGTTTAATAAAATCGAACAGGGTTTCAAATTTGCCATTTTTTTCCCGTTCTTCAATAATGAAACCGATAGCAACGCCGCCAATCCCTTTAAGCGCTGCCAACCCAAAACGGACATCGCCTGTTTTATTTACAATAAACTCAACATCAGACTCATTAATATCTGGAGGCAAAATGCGAATACCGGTTTGCAAACCATCTTCAATAAATTTCTTGATATTATCCATTTTATCAAGGTTGTTGGTCAAATTGGCTGCCAAAAACTCTGCAGGATAATGTGCTTTCAGATAGGCGGTTTGATAGGCAATGAGGGCGTAACAAGTGGCGTGTGATTTGTTAAAAGCATACTCTGCAAACTTCACCCACTCTTCCCAAATTTTTTTCAAGATAATGGTATCATGTCCCTGTTGCTCACCGCCATAGAGAAACTCTTTTTCCATATCTTTCATTACTTTCATGATCTTTTTTCCCATCGCCTTCCGAAGCGTGTCGGCTTGTCCGGGGGTAAATCCCGCCAACAATCTTGAAAGCAACATTACTTGCTCCTGATAAATGGTAATACCGTAAGTATCATCCAAGTAGGTTTCCATTACAGGGATGTCGTACTCTATTTTTTCTTTGCCATGTTTTCTATTGATGAATGAGGGGATTTTATCCATGGGACCCGGTCGATACAAGGCAACCATAGCAATCACATCCTCAAAACGTTCGGGCTTGAGGTCTATTAAATATTTTCGCATACCGGGACTTTCCAACTGAAAGATACCGGTAGTATCACCTTGACTCAAAAGCTGGTATGTTTTCTCATCATCCAATGGAATAGTGTCAATATCAATATCAATATTAAAACGTTTTTTTATGTTTGTCAATGTACTGCTTATGATATTCAGCGTTTTAAGTCCTAAAAAGTCCATTTTGAGGAGTCCAGCATCTTCTACCCATTTTCCTTCAAATTGAGTAACGGGGATTTCACTGTTTTTTGAGGTACTCAAAGGGATTTGAGAAATCAGGTCTTCTTTTCCAATAATGACGGCGCAGGCATGCACGCCGGTTTGGCGCACCGTACCCTCCAGATCTTGGGCAAAATGAAGCGTTTTTTTCACCAACTCTTCGCCGGAATCGAGCGCTTTTTTTAATTCGGGAACCTCTTTGTATGCCATTGCCAACGTAGCCCCCACTGCTTCGGGAACCAACTTTGACAAGCGGTCGCTTTCAGATAAAGGCAATTTCAACACTCGTGCGCAATCTTTAATGGAGCCACGTGCCGCCATTGTTCCAAAAGTAACAATTTGAGCCACTTTTCCGGCTCCATACTTATCAATAACATAATCAATTACCTTTTCGCGTCCCGAGTCATCAATATCAATATCCATATCGGGGAGGGATATTCGGTCTGGGTTTAAGAAGCGTTCAAACAGCAGACGATATTTGATGGGGTCAACGTTCGTAATATTCAAGCAATAGGCTAATATTGAACCAGCTGCGGAACCACGTCCGGGACCAAAACGGATGCCCATTTTTCTTCCTGCGTTTATAAAATCCCATACAATGAGAAAATATCCGGGGAAGCCCATTTTTTTCACTGTTGTCAATTCAAATTGAATACGTTCCACTATTTCATCAGTTAAAACGTCCCACCTCTTATTTGCGCCTTCAAAAACCAAATGTTCTAAATAATGAAATTCATCTTTAAATCCTTCGGGAACCGGAAATTTTGGAAGCAATACATCCATTTTCAATGAAATGGTGTCAATTTTGTTTACTAACTTTTGAACATTTTCAATGGCTTCGGGGTATTCTGCAAAGAGTTCCGTCATTTCTTGAGTTGTTCTCAAGTATTCCTGTCCTGTATATGCCATTCCCGTATCGGTATCCGAGTCTTGAACCGCAGCGTCGGTGTCTTGAAGGTTTTTTCCAGTATTTAAACAAATTAACAAACGATGCGCTTCATAATCCCCTGCCTCAACATAATGCACATCGTTAGTAGCTATATATGGCGTCTTACATATTTCAGAAAGTTGTTTAATGGCTTTATTTACTAATCGTTGCGCCGCATGTCCGTTGCATTGCATCTCTAAATAATAGTCGTTCCCAAAAATCTTTTTATATTTTTCTACTACTTTAATGGCATTATCCAAATTCAAAAACTGAGGTGCTAAATCTTTGTCATCGATAGGATTGTCAGCCATAATCATTTTCGCTACTTCACCACCGAGACAAGCGGAACAGGCAATCAGACCTTCCGCATATTTCTCCAGCAACTCCATATCAACACGTGGGGTATAGTAAAAACCTTCAATAAATGAGAGTGTTACAATTCGGGAAAGATTTCTGTATCCTGTCCAGTTTTTTGCTAAGAGAATCAGATGTCGCCCGCCGCGATCTTCTTTCACGGTTTTATCTTTGTCAAAACGGGAGCGTTGTGCCACATACACTTCACAGCCCACAATGGCTTTAAATTTATCTTCTTTATTTTCAAGATTTTTATTAAATTTTTCAACTTCTTCTACAAATTCAAACGCGCCATACATATTTCCGTGATCGGTAATTGCCATAGCACGCTGTCCATCATCGTAGGCTTTCTTAATCAGTTTTTTTATTTTGGCAAGTCCATCCAAAATAGAATATTCGGAGTGTACATGCAGGTGTGAGAAAGTACTCATAATGAAACCCAGTTCTACTTTTTAATCATTTTATGAATTGTTTTTTCGCCATTTTGGCTTTCTATTATTACGAAATAAATTCCGTTTGAAAGCCCTTGAGTTGAGATTGTTTTGCCATCATAAGTTACTGTTTCAGCAATTTTTCCGGTTGCTGATGTAATTACAACACTCCTTATCTCAGAAGGATTAGTAATTCTGATCTCATTTGTAAATGGATTAGGATAAAGTAAAGCATTGTTTATTGAGATGTTAGCTACTCCCTCTTTACTTTTTAGCGGTACATTTATGGTCATTGATCCGTTAATAACTTGAGTCTTGTTATAGATTTCATAATCAGGATGAAAGACTGTGTATTCGTAACTTCCTTCTTCTATTTCTACTTCAAAACTATCCAATACAACACCATTAAATGTAATTACTGCATCAGGGACAGGCAGTTCAGTTTTAGCATCAAATACGTAAAATGTTATGAGGTAAGTTGGTTCAAAATTACAGTCAACCGGTTGATTGTTGTCAATTGTACCGATAATTGTGCCGCATTTGATGATCGTTCCGTTATTGGTAACTATACCGTTAACAGTAAGTGTTTTTCCTTCAGGTATTGTTAATGTTTTTCCTTCCGGTATCACAAGTGTGTATAGTAGTGGTATTTCAAGATCATCAGTTATTTCAACGGTTCCGAATAAAAGTCCTGATAAACTGTTAAAAAGAATTCCATTTACAACGCCACTGATATCTGTTTGTGTTCCATTGTATGTTCCCAATGATGAAGCAAATGCAACTCCATTATTTTCCATAACCAGTTTACCACCGTATGAGGAAGCGCTCCCTCCTCCAATTCCGGCAGCGCCCGATTCGGAGGCAGTACTTGCATTCACTACGCCGCCATTAATGGTAACTTTACTGCCAAAACCGCCAATACCTTCATAGAAAAAGAAGATGATACCGGCGCCGCCACCGCCAATACCGGCGCCATCATGATAGGATCCACTTGAAACTGAGGTTGCTGATACGGTACCTCCGTTGATTGTAATTGTGCCACTATTCTCACAGAAAGCGCCGCCAATACCCGCACTGCCATATTCGCCTCCTCTTACATTCAAACTCCCGGTGCCGTCTATGGTAAGCATTGCGCCATCAGGCACTTGTATGCCTGCTTTACTTCTTGTTGACATTATGGTGTTCACTCCCTCAATGGTTAAATTTACTTCAGCGCCGGAGTTAATCATAAGCGGCGTTTGATAATTGCCAACCCCTGTGATAGAGGCATTATTGAGGGTAATGTCTGCCATAGCGTTATTGGCAACTTCAACACGTCTTTGGCTTGAATTGGCTCCTGTAATAGTTACCTCAGCTCCATCTAAAATTTCATATACATTGTTGGCATATACCCATCCCTCGCCTACAGAAGAGGGACTTGAATTGCTCAAATTAATATTGTTGTCAACCGGAGTATAAGCTACAGGCGCACTTCCGGTAACTGTACCGTTGATTGTTCCTGAGTTTACATTTAATATGGAGCCATTATTGATTAACGTTCCATTAATGGTAATGTTAGAATAATTAACTATTGTACCGTTATTGATCAAGGTTATACCGGTGGGTATTGTTATTGATTTTCCTTCGCCAACAGTCATAAGATTGGTATTTGGGACAGTTGTATTAAATTCTAATGTATAGTTGTTGTTTCCATACCAGTGGGTAGCATTACGGGCAACAAGTATGCCTCCGGTTTTATTATCGAGTCTCATGTCGGAGACACTTGTCGTAAAAATAATTGGATTTCCTGTCATGGTAAAGGTTCCTATTTCGTTTGCGCCGCCGTTGCCAATTCCCTTAGCAGATTCATTTCCGGGAAGTGCAATGATTGAACCGCCGTTGATTGTGATATCTCCATTTGCGTATGCAGCGCCGCTTCCAATACCTGCTCCGGCAGCGCCTATCCAACTGCTGTTATCTCCTTTAGCGTAGATAGTTCCTCCATTGATGATAATGGCGCCGCAAGGACCCCAATCCCATAATCCGCCTCCAATTCCTGAACACTGCCATCCACCCGTTGCCGAGAGAGTTCCATTGCCGTCTATGACAATTGTTCTGCCTTCGGCAACCGATATGCCCGGTACATAATGACCCGCTTTAATAATATTATCTCCTTCAAGTGTCAGGTTTAGCGTAGCACCCTGTTCTAAAAACAGCGGGTGCAAGTAAGGCTCGCCTTCCCGAAGCTCCATAATTAGAGAAATATCACTTAATGTAACGTGCGTTGTAGCGCCTGCGGCAACAACAATTCTATTATTGTTGGTTGCCGGATCTACTTGACCTGTTATAGTAACGTTTGATGCATCAAGAATGGTAAGAACGGGGTCATTCCAAACCCATCCGTCACCGCTACCGCTTCCTGTTGCAATGTTAAAAGTTCCGGTTCCTCTCACGCCTGAATGGATATAAAAATTCGCTTTTTCTGCTGCGTGAGTTACAGGTGCTTTAACTTCAAGCCCTTTTGCAAAATTCACGTCGGTAAATTCAACATTTACCTTGCTTGGGTATTGACGTACACTTTCAAGATTCTCTTTTTGTTGGGCATAAACCTGTTGTGGAGCAAAAAATACAACGCACAATGCTAAAGCAAACGTTATGCCAATTTTTTTTATAGAATAATTTTTCATAAGTAAAGAAATTTGTGGGACGCCTAAAAATTATTTTTTACTATTTTTTATTTTCCCAAAAAGCAGGAGTCCCTTTAAACTTTCAGGAAAGAATATAAAAATTGCCGCAAAGATAAAAAATATTATTAATTGAGGAAAAAAATAAATACTTGCTTTTAGCGTTTTGGGGAAACTGTGAAGAGATATGCTTAAAAAATAAACAGATGCAAACCCACGAAGCTGACGTAACCCTTGACCAATTACACAAAGTTGCAACCCAAATTCTAAGCACTTATCCCCAACATCGTGTTTTCTGTTTTAACGGCGAGATGGGTGCAGGCAAAACAACGTTAATAAAAGCTTTATGTAAATCTTTAGGCGTCAAAAATATTCCTTCAAGTCCTACCTTTGCCATAGTAAATGAATATTGGACACACCAAAACGAACCGGTATATCATTTTGATTTTTACCGCATTGAACGTCCCGAAGAAGCTGTTGCCATTGGACTTTTTGAATATTTAGACAGCGGGCATTATTGCTTTATAGAATGGCCGGAAAACATTGAAGCTATTTTAGACGAAGAACCGGTGAAAATCACCATTGAACGTTTAGATGACCTGACACGCAAATTTACATTCTAATATACACTCTTATGAAACCGGAACATACACTTGACCCACAACTTTCACCAATAGAAATTGACACTAATGAAGTTAGAGCCACATTGGGCTTACTCGCTTCCGATGACATTTTAGCTCCATTGCTACTTACACTCAAACATATTGAAAAATTGGCAAACGAACGAGTGGCTGTGCTCATTCAAAGAGGTTTAGGCGTTGAACATGATATTTCCGATTATAGGTTCACCGAGTATGGCGCAGACATAATGGAAGATGGATTTCCCATTATTGCGCTCTCTAACATTGTGTTAAAGTATGAACCTTTTTCATTGGAGGAGGTTTTCTTTTTGAAAGAAAAACAAACAATTATTTCCTTGGCGCCTCCTGAAATATTTACATACGAAATGGTACAATTTCTTCAGGAGAAAAAGATTACTGCTATAGGTCTTAATTTTCTTAATATAGAAAGTATTCAGATTCAAGAAATTGTTAATCAATTAGTTTCTATATTAATATCTTCTAAAAAAATAAAAAACGACCTTCAACTCAACCCGCTGTTTTTAAAAGGCATCTATTGTTATAACGGTGAGATTTGCAACCGCGCCGTAGCCGAGTACGCAGGCGTCCCATGGAAAGATTTAGTGGAGTTGTGTTGGAACTGGAACTGATTAAAAACTCCAAGTTACTCCTAATGAATAAAGTATGGGTAATTGGTAAATGATATTTGCCGTTAAGCGATCTACATAAAAAATGTTACTATAATCATATAGATTAGTGGCTGAAACGCTTATATCAATAACATTTCTTTCTCCAATAAAGAATTTTTTCTTTAAACTAATATCTAATCTATGGTAGGCGGGAAGGCGTCCCTGATTAATTTCAGCCAGTTGAATATATACTTCTTCATTATTTTGCATCCAGTCGCTAGAAATAGGTCCATATCCCAAGTTAGGTAAAAGAGCCTGTGTTTGTGTAAATGGAAATCCAGTTCCGAAATTCCAGCGCACGTCGGCTTGCCACGTTTTGCGTTTTTTACCCCATTGATAAGAGGCAAGCAAATTCACATTGTGTCTTCGGTCAAAGTGAGGAAAATATGTAATTAGCTCATCAGTCCGTTTTACCCAACTCAAGGTGTAAACTGCCCAAATATACAAATTTTTATAGTCAAACTTAATGGTAACATCTCCTCCATAAGCTACTCCTTTTTCCCACATAAAATCTTTATCGTTAGGCATTTGTTTGTATCGATTTACAGCCGTAAGTTGAGAAAAGTTTTTAAAGAAACCTTCAACGTTAATGTTAGTGTATTTCAGCAAATCCAATTCAACTCCCAGAACAATGTGTTGCGCTTTTTGCAAAGTGTTCTTTCTCTCTTTTTTAAGAAAATCGTTTGGTAGTTGTGATTTGGATGGGCTTGACAGGAATCCATAGAACAGGTTTACCACATCTCTGTCGGAAGTGATAGCCATGAAATTTTGCGAATATAGTCCACCGGCAAGTTTAAGTCGTACTTTTTTTGAAACATTGAACTTTAATGCAAGTCTCGGTTCAGGGCTCCCTGTTAGTAGAGAGGCGTAATATTGAAATCTGAAACTGGGTTCAACGAGTACAATATCTTTGAAGTTGTATTTGTATTTGCCAAAAAGGGCTATATCTGTGGTGTAGTCGGGTTCTAATTTTTGCACATTATTATTAACATCAGGATAGGAATAACGTGTTGTAAATATGTTTACATCAACTCCTGCGGAAAAAACACTTCTTCCTGCGAAATAATTAAAAACCCATTTAAACATACCGCCATCAAGGGAGGTAGAACGAGGGGCAAAACCGACATCATTCATAGCAGCTTTATAAGAGGAATACGACAGTGTTCCTTCCATAGACATGGGAACTTCGCCGGGGATAATTAAAAAGTTTGCACCTAATCCCCAGTTTCTCCAATTATAATTAGCCACTTGAGAATAATTTACTTTATCATCAAAATTGAAACCGAAAAGACTTAGTTTTGTCCCTGAATTTGTGGTTAGGGAGATTTTTCCATACAGATCCCAATAATTATAGGGAAGCCCCTGTTTTATGTGAGGGAAGAAAACACTTGCACTTTGTTTTAAATAGGAGCCTTTTGCTGAAAGAATAAAACTCAATGCCGTTCCCCTGTCTTCGTTCAATTTTACAAAAGGACCTTCTAAAAGCATACGAGCACCAAACATGTTGGCATCCAATTTTCCGGAAACTCTTTTCTTATTTCCATCTCTTGTTTTAATATCCATGACAGAAGATATCCTTCCTCCAAATTCTGCCCCAAAGCCTCCTGTATAAACGTCTGCTGAGCTGATGATTTCCGTGTCAAACACAGAGAAGAGACCAATAGAGTGAAACGGATTATAAATGAGCATTCCATCTAAAAGTAACATATTTTGAACAGGAGTACCTCCGCGCACATAGAGCTGACCTCCTTGGTCGCCTGAGGAAACAATACCTGGCAATATTTGCAAATATTGCGCAAAGTCGGGCGCTCCTCCTATAGAAGGCATCATGGTCAGATCCTTTGGAGTAATGGTTACCACAGAAGTGCGTGTTTCTTGCACACGACGCTGTCCTTCAGCATCCACTTGCACCGCATTTAAAGTTTGTGAAGCAGCATGCAGCAAGTAACGTTTTTGTATTGTATTGGCATTTACCATAATTGAATCTTGGAGTGTTATATAACCAAGCAAGGTAACTTTTACAACATAATTTCCATCAGGAATCTTATTGATAATAAAATTTCCATTTTGGTCAGTCATGGCTCCTAATGAGGTGCTTTCCAATTGCACCATACAAAACCGAACAGGTTCGCCGTTTGAAGCGTCATATACAAATCCTTTCAAAGAACCCACTTGAGCAAAACCACTCAATATTATCAAAAATAATATAAAAATAAAAGTAATCCGTTTCATCATTTTTTTATAAGGCTGCAAAAGTATATTTTTTCACATTTTAAAAGTTGGAAAATAAAGATAATTTTGCACCTCTTTTTGTAACTATATGAAAAACTATTTTGAAAATAAGGTCGTTTGGGTTACCGGCGCTTCCTCAGGAATTGGAGAAGCTTGTGTATATGAGCTATCAAAGCAACATGCCAAACTTATTCTGACAGCGCTTGAAGAGGATATTTTACAGCAAGTGAAAGAAAAATGTCTGCAACTTGGTGCGCAAAAGGTAACGGTGCTTGCCGCCAACCTCTCGCAATTGAATACATTAGCGCTATTAGCAGAAGAAGCTTGGAACTGTTTTGGTACCATTGACCTTCTTTTTAACAATGCAGGCATCAGTCAAAGGGCAAACACAATAGATACTGATTTTGAGGTGATTGAAAAAATTATGGAGGTAAATTATTTTGCACCGGTAATTTTAACTAAAGCTATTTTACCCAGAATGATTGAAAGAGGGGGCGGGCAAATTGCCGTAACTACTAGTATTTCAGGAAAGTTCGGATTTCCACTACGTTCTGCCTATTGTTCTTCTAAACATGCTTTATACGGTTTTTTTGAAACAGTGGCGGCAGAGTATTTTAAAGACAACATTCATGTAACTATTGTTTGTCCGGGGCGCGTGCAAACCAATATTTCACTTTATGCTTTGGAAAAAGATGGAAAACCACATGGAACGTTAGACCCAGGGCAAGCTAAAGGTATTACGGCTGAACAGGCTGCAAAAAAAATTGTTCGTGCCTTTGAAAGAAGAAAATCAGAAATATTTGTAGGAAAGGAAGAGTTACTGATGGTGTATATTAAGCGCTTTTTTCCGAAGTTATGCAGAAAATTGACAAGGAGGATTAAGGCGATGTAGGGAATTGGGAATTGGGAATTAGGAATTAGAAATCACTCGTGTTGCGTTTAATCTACTTGAATAACAATAACATACAATCACGTTCTTTGACATTTTGGTAATCAGATTTATTAAGCAGTTGA
>JGI24696J40584_12961633_pt1 | contig 26697 bp, 19 predicted proteins | sample TergutCo191P4_FD_40584 | JGI IMG/M metagenome (IMG submission 40584)
AAATTTTCTCAACCGGACAGTAACATATTACCCGGCAGAACTACACGAAACAAAAGAATGGTACATTAGTTATTATGTACTAAATCCCTACACTAATAAGATGGTACGCTGTCGGGTAAAAGTAAACCGCGTCAAATCCATCACGGCACGCCGGAAGTTTGCCCGCGAAATTATTATATCTATCAACCAAAAACTTTCAACCGGTTGGAATCCATTTATTGAACAGGACACTACGCGCTCTTTTATAAAATATAAAGATGCTGTAAGTGCCTATTTTAAAGCAAAAGCAAAAGAATTACAAACGGTCTCGATTGGCGATTACAATAGTTTTGTCAAGCGTTTAGACGAATGGTCTTTTTTTCTGTTTTTTTCTTTTCCTTGTTGTAAACAAAGGCAACTTCATATTTGTAGAACACATTTTTTATCCGCTTGGTTTCTGTGCGAGGCTCTTTATGTTTCTGTATCCATTCCGGTAAGTACATAATAATTAGTGTTTTAAATGAAATTAAAAATTGATTAAATGACCTAATTAGGTGACTGCAAAATTCATCAAAAAAAAACGACATTTCCAAATATAATGCCGCTTTTTATGTTTTTTTAACGTTAGACGGGGTAATTTTTTGCGGAGTTAGGGGTTAAATCTTTTTTTGCTATACATACTTTGTAATTGTTTGATAACCACAAAGTTACAAAAAATATCTTAATTAACCAACTGATTTTTAATCTTTTATATTGTAAAATTTAAACAGACTCTAAAAGTATTGTTAAAGAAATGGTATGTGAAATATACCGAACCGTTTTTAGTAGGCAAAGAATTTTTTAAATTTACAATTATAACAATAGTCCTGAACAAATGGATATACTCGATTAATTTCAGACGGTATAAACAATTCTCTAAATGTTTTTTTTGAAACTTTTCGATTGAAATTTATCTCTTAATTTTGCGCTGCAACTTGTACAATTTTTTAACACAAATAAAATACAGCGTTTGTTGGAATACTCAACATATTTTCCTAACATAGAGTGGCGAAGTACCAAAATGCTTGAATAATTGTAATGCTGATCCTATTTCTAAATCATACTTATCCATTTCAGATAGAAATTTGTCTTGCTGAAAAGGAGTTGCAGAGGCAAAATAGTTAGCTTCTGCCTTAAACTTTTCACGAGCATCTGCATCCAATGTGTTCTCATCATATTTAAGAACCCCACAATTATACATTAAATCAATAATTTATGAGTATTTACTTCTAATTTTATGCAGATAATGTAAAAAATAGTTTTTTTATTTGTCAAATTAAGAGGAATTTAATATTTTTGTCAAATTTATTTTTCATTTAATGCCACTGCTTCGTAAGAGGTAGAATGGTATGAAATAAGGCAGCACAAAATTAAGATATGGTTTAAATTAAAACAATAAATATGAATCTAATAGCAAACACAGGCATCCAGTATTTTACTGTTCCATTGGAAACCAATTCTAACAACAACTTCAAAATGTATTTCCACGAATGGTATGATATTGAAGACGAACAACTGAAATTGGAAATCGCCCACAATTTTTCAGAAGAAGAAGTGTGGGTAAAAAAGCACGAATTGGAAAGACTCAATTATGTAGTGAACGGAAGAGTAACTCAAAGTTGGGAAACTATCAAAAACAATGCGGATTTTGATGCAAAAAGCCGGATTTCAATTGATACCGAAGACCCTAAAGATTCGGGATGTTTTCAGGTGTCGGTCGGCAAAATGGAAAAAAGTTGGGAAAAATTTGAAAACGTCTGGTTTCCGATGCCGTTTTTCCGGCTTAACGACAATAAGTCGGAATTTGGACCTACAAATTGGTGCAGGTTCAAACTGATTCCTGATGAGGTAGTAAATGGAAAAGTCAAAAAATATACTCTTCTTTTGGCTTTCGACACAAAAAGTGTTTTTGAAAAAGAGAATTTTGATGATGAAGATTTGAATGAAACACCCGTATTTACAAATTTCTACGAAAAATCGAAAGATTACGCCTTATGCAACAATGAGTATAAATTGATGAACTATTGTTCGGAAGCGTTTAATTGTGAATGGGTGGATAAATATGTATTGAAACAATTTCATAATATTGAAAATATCAATGATTTAAGAATGCCAAAGCCCAAGTTGCATTATTTAGCGCAATACATATTTTTAATAAAGTATATCCAACAACTTGACATTTTACCCAAGGTTACTTTGTATTCCAACAAGAATGTGTCTTGCGGCAATGTTGATTTGGTGGTGGATATCGGCAATTCGCGTACTTGTGCCGTACTGTTTGATAATAGCGATTTTACAAAATCAAGTCCATTGGAATTGCAGGATTTTACAATGCCTGTTTCAAACGGCGAACTCAATAAATACCGTGATTCTTTTGATATGCGTTTGGCTTTCCGCGAAGCTGATTTTGGAGGTAAGTTCGGACTCGAAAACAGTCGGCAGTTTGTTTATCCAAGTATGGTTCGCTTGGGAAAAGAGGCAAACCGCTTGATTCACAAAGCGACAAATATGAATACCGGCGCCGAAAAAACCAGCACTTTTTCAAGCCCGAAGCGCTTTTTGTGGGATACCAAACCGCAAAAAAAGGAATGGGAGTTTGTTCAGTTGGAAGGTGAAACCGCTAAATCCATTTATATTGAAGGCATATCGGAACAGTTAAACACAGACGGTTCATTGAATACCGAAGGAAACGGCGGAATTTTGATGCGCTATTCCCGCAAAGCATTGATGACCTTTGCTTTTCTCGAAATTTTGGCACAAGCAAAAATGCAAATCAACAGTTACGAACAACGCAGTCATTGGGGAAATGAAACAACGCCTCGAAAGATTGGGAGAATTATTGTGACTTGTCCCACGGCGATGTCGCGAACAGAACAGATTTCTTTGCGAAAATGTGCCGAAGATGCAGCCATTATGCTCAACCGTTTCTTTGAGGACAGGTATTCTGAGGAAGTGGATGAAAAAGAAGAGCGTAAAAATATTCAAGTGATTCCTTCTGCTAAAAAACTGTCAGCAAAAGAGGAACGAACCGAATGGATTTATGATGAAGCAACCGCCGCACAGTTTGTATTTCTTTATGCCGAAATTCGTGAACGTTATCTGAAAAATGTAAAAGATTACTTCGATTTCTACGGAAAAGTGCGTACCGATTTGGAAGATTACAACAAAAAATCGCTTACAGTCGGCTCAATAGATATTGGCGCCGGAACAACCGATGTGATGATTGCCGCTTACAAATACGATGATGCCGAACAATGCACATTAACGCCCGTACCGCTGTTTTGGGAAAGTTTTTACAAAGCAGGCGACGATTTGCTCAAAGAACTTATCCACCAACTTGTGATTGAAGGAAAATATTCTCCAATCGAAAAGAAATTGAAAGCCTTGGGCAAAAATCCTGTTGAACTGATGCAACCATTTTTAGGAACCGACAATGGTGTTTCTTTCCGAAACCGGCAGTTGCGCGGTGATTTCAATTTGCAGGTATCCGTTCCACTTGCTTCATATTTTCTTGAATTGCAGAAAGAAGACAAAGTGGGAAGTCAAATTTTATCGTTCAGCGACATTTTTGGCAACAATCCGCCAACTCAAAACGTGTTAAATCACTTCAAAAACCATTTCGGCTTTGAATTTGAATCGTTGCAATGGCAGTACGAAAAGAAAGTTGTTGCCTCAATTATCGAAAAAATCTTTGATTCGCTGATAGGTAAAATTTCTTCGCTATTTTCTTATTACGCTTGCGACATTGTGCTTCTTTCGGGTCGTCCGACATCGCTTAAACCGCTAACCGATTTGTTTTTGAATTATTATGCCATTTCGCCAAATCGGTTGAAGACAATGAACGATTACCGCGTTGGTCGCTGGTATCCGGAAGACAAACGTTATCCTTTTATTGACGGCAACGGCAAATTTACCAATCCGAAATCTATCATTACTACAGGAGCAATGATTGGTCAGATTGCCGAAAATGGTGGTCTGAATGGTTTTTCATTACATCTAAAAGAACTGAAAGAAAAATTGCTCCCGACAACTAACTATTTTGGCAAACTCAATGAACAATTGGATTTTACCGATACCATAATCTCGCCCGACAACAATCATGCAACGATAGAAATTTCGTCTTTGCCGTTCAGAATTGGTGTTCGACAGTTAGATATTCCTGCTTATCCTTCACGACCATTTTATATGCTTAATTTCGATGAATATAAAATAGAAGACATAGTGAGAGGACAGCATGATGATAATGTTCCTGATAATGTCGTACAAGATGAGGTTAATGCCAAAAAAGCAAAAATTCGCCGAAACATGCCGCTCAAAATTACTATCGAACGTGAAATGAACGAGGATATTGAACTTTTACGCATTGAAGAGGTCGTTGATTGGGAAGGGAATACAGTATCTAAAAACTTTTTCAGCCTACAGGTTCAAAGTATGAGCGAAGTCGAAAATTTCTGGCTTGATTCAGGCATTTTCTCACTGAATATCAATAATTCACAAAATTAAGGAGGGTGTAATAATGGAACAAAATATACAAAAGCAACTCGGAATAATAGAAAAATCCAATACGTGGATTCGTACTTCGTTAGATGGTGAAAAGCAGAAAAACGCTTACCGTAATATGGTAAATTGCCGCCGCAAGTTGAACAAAAAAAAGTTCGCGTTGGAAGGTAATCCTGCCGCGGCTATGTATGGCGAGAGTCAAGTGGGCAAGTCCTATCTTATCAGTAGTTTGCTTTCGGAAACAGGCAGACCATTCGGTATTACCGACGAAAACGGCGTGGAACATAAATTTATCGAAGATATCAATCCTCCGGGCGGAGGCTCCGAATCCACAAGTTTAGTCTCCCGTTTTTCAATCAATTATAAGCCCGAAAATCCAAAATATCCGGTAAAAGTTGTTCTGTTGTCGCCTGTTGACATTGTGTTGGTTTTATGCGACAGTTTTTACAACGATATAAAAGCCGTTCATGATTTGACGTTGAAAACAGATGATATAAACACTGAAATTCTTTCGCTGAAAGACCGATTTAAAGATAGGCAACCGCAACAAAAAGTATTTGACGAAGACGATGTGCTGGATATGCAGGATTATTTTGAAAATAATATGACAAAAGCAGGCGAGGTGCTGTCTTCCAAGTTTTTCGATGAGATTTCATTATTGATTTCCAAGGCAAAACCAAGCGAATGGAAAGAAATTTTTGCGTTGCTGTGGAACAAAAACGAAATTTTCACATCTCTTTTTGCCAATTTGATTTCCGAATACGAAAAACTCAATTTTTCGATTGTCGTTTACCTTCCGTTGGAAGCCGTACTCTACAAACACGGTACTTTACTTGATGTAAAACGCTTGAAAGAAATATATGAAGAACCCGATAGAATAGAATCTCAATATAAGGCGGATACAAAAGTTTGGTTACCCGTTCAAAATAAGGAAATTGTAACTGCAAAATCTTATTTGTGCGCTCTGGCAGCCGAATTGGTTTTCAGTCAGCCTGAAAGACTGCTCGCAAGTAAACCGTTTTTGAAAGAAACGGATTTGCTTGATTTTCCAGGAGCGCGTTCACGTTTGCAATTGCCCGAAAATCTGATTGAAACCGAAATTATTTATGAATTGTTGTTGCGTGGCAAAGTAGCCTACTTGTTTAACAAATATTCTGATGCCGAAAAAATCAATATTTTGCTTTTTTGTGCCAAACACGAACAGGCGGCGCAACGTTTGATGCCGGAAATGATGAATCATTGGATTGGGAAAATTGTTGGAGAAACGCCTGATAAACGAGAATCGTTTATCAATAAATCAAAAATTCCACCACTGTTTATTATTGGTACATTCTTCAATGTCAATTTACAATACAATCCGCAATTAGATAAACCCGACGACAATTCTTCGCTGAATTATCGTTGGAATCAACGCTTTGAACGTACACTGGCACAACAATTATTGAATACCGAAATTTATGCATGGTTTGAGAATTGGACAACTTTGCAGCGCCATTTTCAGAATATTTTTCTATTGCGTGATTTTGAAAAATCGGATACAATAAGCCATATTTTCAAAGGATATAACGAAAGTAAAAAAGAATTGGAAGAAATAATACCTGCAAATTATCCGGATTATAAAGAAAAACTTCGTCAATCGTTCATTGAATATCCTTTTGTCAAAGATCACTTTAACAATCCTGCCGAATCGTGGGACGAAGCGGCAAGTATCAACAAAGACGGCACAGAGTTGATTATCAACAAATTGACCATTGCAGCCAATAATATCAATAACGCCCGCCGCGAGAAAATACTCACTGAACTCAACGAAATTTCGCAAAACATTCTTGCTGAGTTGTTTAAGCATTTCGATAGCGACGACAAGGATAAAAAACTGCTAAAGGCAAAATCCACGGCAGGAGATATTCAACATAAATTAGATGTTGCTTTCAACGCCGATAACATCAAACTGTATGGACACCTGATGAAAGAATTTATGCTCGACGAAGGCTCTGTGCTTAAACTGTACCGCGAAAAGATTGATGATATTGAGCACCGCGATGTGGTAAATATGGACATTTACAGCAATTACCGAATACAGGTGCCTATTGTTGATGATGATACCGTTGATACTTATTTCGAGCGTTTGTGCACGCATTACGAAAAAACAACCGAAGAACAAAAACGGCAATTCCGTGCCGAACTCGAAGCGAAAAAAATAGACTTGGAAGAACTGATTCGCGGAAATTCCGACCTGATAAAAGAAAATGCCCAACAGTTGGCAGATGCATTGCTCGAATATTGGTTTACTTATGTGACCTTAAACGACAAACATACTATTCAACAAATTTTGACAAAAGACAACTCGCCGGCTTTGCAGGATATTACGGATATGTTCCAAAAACTGTTTGAAAAATTAGGCATTGCCAAAAGAATCGCCGAAAAAATCCGTCGTTATGTTGACGGGCATAATAAAACCGACCTGCCTTACGAAATCATTGCCGATATCAGCGCCGAATTGTTGAACAAATGTATTAATACCGTTGGCTTTGAATATCTTGACGAATCCGAAATCAATGACTTGCGGCAGGCAAACGAGAAAAACAATTTAGGGTTGGTTTTTGACCAAAGTACGAATCCGACAGAAAAGTCGGTCGAAGACTTGTTTACTAAAATAGAACACCGGACGGATATAATTAAATCCAAGCCCGAAGAGATGAAATCGTTGCCGAGTTACCGCAACTATTTAGTATGGTACAATCGTCTGAAAGTCGGTTTTGTATCCGTTTGCGATATTCCAAATTACGATGTGGCGGCAAATGAGAAATTGGGGATTATTATCAAAGAGTGCGAAATGATAAAATATTGAAAATCATGCAAAAAGAACAACTATTAAACAATATCAACACTTATACTCCGGAAGAGGTAATTGAATTTATCGAAAAAGGAATAATAACAGAAGGCGATTTACTTAACTGTGGTATTCCCGACAAAGTTATTGATGCTTTGAATAACTATAGGGAACCAAATCTTCATTATGGAGAATTGCTGCCCGAAACGGCGCCACAAAAAAGTACTGAAGTATATTTTTGGGGAGTCCCCGGTTCAGGAAAAACTACTGCTATGGCTGCGGTATTGAATACAGCAGATGTAGACTATTGGAATTTTACCAAAGATACAGGAGAATATTATGAACCACTGGGAATGATAATGAAAAATATTTTTAATAATCAAGATTATGCCATTCTGCCGCCTCCAACATTTGTTGATAAAATATCGGATATTTCTTTTGTGTTAAGACAAGACAAAGGCAAACAATCTTTTGTTTCGTTCAAAGAACTCAGTGGCGAAATTCTTCAATGTTTTTATTATAAGTCTGCTGGATTGCAATTTCCGGCAAAATTACATCATCAAGACACTTTTGATTCTTTGGTTAGATTACTGAATGGAAACAATCGTAAAATTCATTTCTTTATTATTGATTATGATAGAGATAGAGACATAATAGATGCAAATGGACTTACTCAAAATGACTATTTAGAAGCAGCGGTTACTTTTTTTAGAGACAATGATATTTTCCGTAAATCTACTGATGCCATTTATATAGTAGTTACAAAAAGTGATTTAATGCCTTATGAAAAGGAAAGACGAGCTGAATATGCAAAGGAATACCTGAATGATAATTATATGGCGCTCATTACTGTGTTACAAAGTATTTGTATGCGATATAGCCTGAAATTCTCTACAATCCTATTTTCGCTGGGCAACGTTTATTTTCGTCGGATTTGTGAATTGGACAGAGAACCTTCAAAACATATTCTTGATACTCTGATAAATACAATAAAACCTCACAAAAGAAGTATTTTAGATATTTTCTTAAACAGATAATTATGGCAACAGTAATAGGCAAAGAACAATTATGTAGCACCGATTTGAAGCATTTCAAAGCATTGCAGGGCATCGACGGAAAGACACTGTTTGACCGCTATAAGTTGGCGGAATCAAGTATAATAAACAGGTACATTGATCCTAAGTACCGTGATTTTTTGGCATATCCGGTAAAAGAAGGAGACATAATTACTTTCCACAGTAAAACATACAATGAAACGCCGCGCATTCTATCCGATTTGCAAGGCGACGACTTGACAAAATATCAAAACATAAAAGCCGAGACACTGGCTCATTTCAATAAAGAGATAGATTCGCTTAAAAAATCGGACAAAACTACCGAAGCAGAATTTCTTGCCGCTGCCACAAAGCATGTTGACGACCGTTTCGTATATTGTTACGATGACAAAGTTGTTTTGGGCGTTTGGGGCATGCAATTGCGCGATAATGTGAGAGCGGATGTCAACGAAATTCGTAAGAATTTGGCTACGAAAATAAAAGGCGGAGCACACAACGCGGATCCGCTACAACCCGAACCAGAATTAGAACCACCTGTGGATGTCCCTCAGCCTGAACCTCAACCCGAAGAACCGCCGGTAAATAATCTATTTATAGTTCGTTTCAATGCAGGTGAAGGTGGAATCCTCAACGGAATTTTGGAATGTACAAAATATAATGGCGACACGGTTAAAGAAACCGAAGTACCGCAGGTTAAAACAAAAGGGGGCTATGAATTTACCGGTTGGGACAAAAATCCGAATAATTATGCCGTTACCGGTAATACGGAATTTACGGCGCAATATCGCGAAACCATTGTTATGCCGATTATTCCATGGTGGAAAGGCTGTTTGAACTGGCTGCTTTTACTTTTACTTTTGTCGCTTATATGTATGATGCTGTGGTGCTGTTTATTGAAAAACTGTAGTTTTAATTTTTGCGGCTGCGGATGTGATGAAAATACCGAAATAGTAATTCCGGATCCCAAGCCTGCACCTGTACCTATGCCGCCAACACCAATCAAACCTGTAAAAACATTCAAAGGCATTAAAATTGAAACTACAGATGCAGGAGCGGATGATATTGGTAAAATTTTAAAAATGCTTGGCATTAAACACAAGCCTTTTTCAGGTAAATTTGAATGCGATATACTGTTTATTAATTGTACTAAAAGTGACAAGGTTCTCGCTAAAGCCCCTATGTTGAAAAAGTATGTTGAAAACGGCGGAATAGTATATGCTTCCGATTTGGCAGTTGATGTTATTCACGCAAGTTTTCGCAACACATTAGAAACTATAGTATCGGACAGACACAATATAATAAAAGCAACAGTAGCAGATTCTGAATTGAGAAAATATTTGGGAGACACCATTTCTGTTAATTTAGCCGGTACGTCCCTAAGGATAGCCGGAATGAAAGACACAGTTAAAGTTCTTATATCGGGTAATTATAATAATCGTCCTGTAATGGTTGAGTTTCCGGTCGGTAAAGGAAAGGTGTATTATACTACTTTTCATAATTCTTCACAGGCAAACAACAACGAAAAGAAATTGCTTCAATTGTTGGTTTTGAAACAAATTGCATTTTTAAACGACATGACCATTCAAGAGGTGGCAGATTCAAATGATGTTGATTTGAATAATTTAAAATACAAATAACAATATAAAGTAAACCGGTAATATGGCAACAGTAATAGGCAAAGAACAATTATGCAGCACCGATTTGAAGTATTTCAAATCAGTGCAGGGCATTGATGGAAAAACGCTGTTTGACCGGTATAAATTGGCGGAATCAAATATAATAAACAACTATATTGACCCTAAGTATCGGGATTTTTTGGCATATCCGGTAAAAGAGGGAGGCATAATTACTTTTCATGGTAAAACGTACAATGAAACGCCACGAATTCTATCCGATTTGCAAGGAGACGATTTGGCAAAATACCAAAACATAAAAGCCGAAACACTGGCTCATTTCAACAAAGAAATAGATTCGCTTAAAAAATCGGACAAAACTGTCGAAGCAGAGTTTCTCGCCGCTGCCACAAAGTATGTTGACGACCGTTTCGTATATTGTTATGATGACAAAGTCGTTTTGGGCGTTTGGGGCATGCAGTTGCGCGATAATGTGAGAGCAGACATTAGCGAAATTTGCAAAATCCTGATAGAGAGAAAGAAAGAAATACAATCCGAACCCGAAATTCTTGTGATTGATGGTTCACAACTCGAAGAACAATCTGTAAGCCCATTTACAGTTCGCTTTAATGCCGGTGAAGGCGGCAGTCTCTATGGAGCTACGGAATATGCAAAATACAATGGCGACATTGTTGCAGAAAGTGAAGTGCCGCAAGTTAACGCAAAAGAGGGTTATGAATTTACCGGTTGGGACAGAAATCCGAATAATTATACTGTTGCCGGCAATACAAAATTCACAGCGCAATATTGTGAAATACAACCTGTTGTAACACTTCCATGGTGGAAAGGTTGTTTGAACTGGCTGCTTTTACTTTTACTTTTAGCACTTATATTTATTATGCTGTGGTGCTGTTTATTAAAAAATTGCAAGTCCAATGATTGCGGTTGCGGATGTGATGAAAATACTGAAATTGTAATTCCACCACCAGTAATACCAACGCCTGTAACGCCGCCAACGCCCAACAAGCCTGTAAAAAAATTCAATGATATTAAAATTGAAACTACAAAAAAGGGCTATGATAATATCAGTGAGATTTTAAATATGCTTGACATTAAACACAACGCTTTTTCAGGCAAGTTTAAATGTGATATGCTATTTATTAATTGTGGTACCAGTGACAACATTAATGCAGATTTGCTGAAAAAATATGTTGAAAATGGAGGAATAGTATATGCTTCAGATATGGCAAGTGGAATTATTTATAGAAGTTTTCCCAACACATTAGTATTTGGAAGTTCAGATAAAACAGGAAAAATAAAAGCAACTGTAATTGATGCTGAATTGAAAGAATATCTGGGGAATATTATTGATGTTAATTTCGATTTAGGCGGTTGGAGGATGATAAACGAAGTAATAAAAGGCAAGGTTATTTTATTGAGTAATGATAACAATCTTCCTATAATGGTTGAAATCCCAATCGGTAAAGGTAAGGTGTATTATACAAGTTTTCACAATTCTGGACAAACAACTGGAAACGAAAAAAAATTGCTTCAACTTTTGGTTTTGAAACAATTTGCATTTTTAAACAATATGACCATTCAAGAGATAGCAGACATAAATGGTGTTGATTTGAATAATTTAAAATACAAATAACAAAAATAAAATTCTTATGATACAAAACAAAACAATACAGAAATTATTGAACAAAAGCCAGACAGAGAGGTTTAAAACCATCCTGCTATGTTTGGTTATTATCTTGTTATCGCTCATGTTAATCTGCATGATAAAAACATGTTTTGGATGCGATACGGGTAATCGCAAAACAGGTTATTTGCCTGAAAATGAAAATTGGGACAACATTCCCGATGTTATTCCTCCGTTCAAGGATGACGATTTGAAGAATTTGGCAAAAAATGTTTCTCTTGAATTCCTGTTTCCGCCAATAGGAAATCAGGGAGAAAGAGGAACTTGCGTTGCCTGGGCGGTAGGATACAATTTAAAGACCGCGCTCAATGCTATTGATAACCATTGGACACGAGAACAGTTGGATAGCGCCAAAAACCAAACCAGTCCGAAAGACTTGTGGCTGAGTATTCCCCAAAGCCAAAAAGAGCAGAATTGTGCAGGCACTGCGTTTGAGCCTGCTTTTAAAGCGCTAATGTCTGATGGAGCAGCGAGTATGCAGGCTGTTCCATACGAAAATCGCAAAAGCGATTGTACCGGTAGAAAAACAGGTAACCCTAATAATAAATTGGCAAGTTTCAGCAGAGTAGTCGCCGATAGTATTACGCCAATGCCAAGCGAAGCACAAATTAAGGCTTATCTTAACGACACTATACCACTTGTTTTTGGAGCCAAACTGGGAAACCGTTTCTTGAATTGGAATAGCGACGAGCCTATAACATACGATAATGCCGACAATTATTCGGGTCAGCACGCCAACCATGCAATGGTTTTAGTAGGATATGATGACTCGAAAAATGCCTTTCGCGTAAGAAACTCATGGGGAAAAGAGTGGGGAGACGAAGGAAGTATATGGGTTGATTACAACTTTTTCTGCAGCAGTAATTTTTGTTTTGCAGTTTTTGTGGCAAAAAATAAGTAAATTATAAACAATTAAAAAACAAATAAAAATGAACAAGTTAAAATTTTCATTAGCCGATGTGCTAACCGTATTAGCCGCACTTACATTTGGTTTTGTGTGCTATCTCAGCGTTAACTTTTATACTTTGGGTAATACAGTTCAAAGTGTTGCTGCCGGAGTATTTACAGGCATAGTATTGGGAGGAACCGCCTTGGGTGCAACACTGTTTAAACGAACAAACCGCAATTTTAAAACCCGCTTTAAGTGTGAAATCGCTTTTCTGGTTTTATTTGCAGTTTTTGCGATTTTATTTGCCTGCGTGCCTTTTCCTCATTACTTTGTAGTTTCGGGACAGAAGGCAAAAATTCAGGAACAATTTTCTTTAGCAGTAAATCAAACAGAAGAAATGTTTGATAATTATGAAAAATATGCAGAAAAAAGAGTGAAAGAGTATGAATATAACTTATCTGAAGCTATTAATATACGCCGTGGTAAAATTGCCAATCCATCGTTACTTAAAAAATATGGTTTTGTAGAAGAAGGCAACCCCGGCTTTATATCATACCCAAAACAAAAAGATAAAAAAATAGAATCATTACACAAAGCTTTACCCCATTCCGATTCGTTAGGAATAAGTTTTGACGAAATGAAGAAATCTTCAGAGAAATGGTCGTCTGACGTAAGAAAAAACACAAAAGGTTGGGAATCTATAAGCGTGGTAGATATTGTAAGTATCATACATATCAAACCTCAGGAATGGAAAGGTAAACTTATAGAACTTTCGAGATATGATAAAGCAAAAGGCGAAATTGTCGAGGAATTTAAGAATTGTGACATTTCTGCAACCGAAGTAGAAAAATATTTTACAACGCTTAGCAACCCTAAGCCGCTTACTATCGGATTGGCGGTATTTGCGTATGCATTAATGCTGTTGTCGTACTTTATCTCAAGAAGGAGTACCAAAACAACAATCGGTACAACTAACGAAGGAGGAAAATTTGATATTAAATACTAAAAATCACAAATACAATTACAAAATGAATAAAGAAGAAATTATTGCCAGATTGGAAGATTTGTCGGCAGAGCAAATCGCAGGTTTTATTTTAAAGGGCACTGTTACATTGGAAGAATTGATAGACGGTGTCAAAAAAGGAAGATTTGAGTGGGGACATGAAAGCCAAAAAAAGGTCAAGGCGCTTTTGAAGAAAGAAGACGATAATGTTTTTGTTGCCGCAAATACGGTTGCAGAATTGCAACATTATTTGTCGATATTTCCGGAAGGAAGTCACGTAGCCGAAGCACGCGAGGATATTAAGCGGCTAGAGGACAACAAAAACGCCGAAGAAAGAAAGCAGTTAGTACGGGAAAAAATGCTTGAAGAACTAAGAGAAGACATAAACGAATACACCCCCGAAGAAGTTCGTGATAATTTAAACCCCAAAGATTTAAATGATTTATGCAGGGAATATGGTATTGACGTCCAAAAGATAAAAGATTATAAGGAACCGGACTTATTTTTTGACGATATACCTCAAAGCGAAGACGATATACCCAAGGGTTACACCGATGTTTTCTTTTGGGGAATACCTTCATCGGGTAAAACCTGTGCATTATCGACAATTTTCAATACGATAAAAAAATCGTATGCGATGGAAGCGCCCGATTGCGACCAAAAATTCGGAACAATTTACCGCGACAGTTTAATAAATATCTTTCGGAACGACGATTGGGGTTATTTGCCCGGGCGTACAAACCGCGACAGAACACAATATATGCCATTCCTTTTTTACCAGCGTGGAGAAGATAAAAAACGCAAAATATCATTTTTTGAGTTAAGCGGCGAAGTTTTCAAATATTTTTACGAAAAAGCATACAACACCAAAATAGACCAAGATGATTACGACAGGAGTGATATTTTAAAGTCATTTGAAACACTTGAACTGTTGCTGAAAAGTGATAATCAAAAAATACATTATTTCTTTATTGACTATTATCAGGAAACAAAACATGCGGAGACAGTTAACAACTTTACGCAAAGCAACTATTTGGAAGCCGCAGCAATCTATTTCAGAGATAAAAAAGATGAAAAAGGTAAACCGATTGATATTTTCAAGAAAAAAACCGATGCGGTTTATGTGGTAGTTACCAAATCGGACGAAATACCGGACAACGACAGAGAAGCCAATGCAATAAAGTTCTTAAACGAAAATTTCCATACGTTTATGGGCGTTTTGGAAAACCAGTGCAAAAGATATTCCGTTGATTTCAAAGTAAAATTGTTTTCTATCGGCAATGTCTATTTTAAAAGGCTGTGTAAAATCAATCGGGAATTTTCGACTGATATTATCCACGATTTGATGAGAAAAGTTCAGCCGGTAAGCGACAGTAAATGGAGAAAATTCTTTAACAGTTAAAAAACTATGGATATTGTAATACACGGAACAAAAGGAGGTTGTAAGATTTTTACCCCGAAAAAATTATCGGGATTGTTGGACATAACTTCCGACGGAAGCAGAGCTGCCGCAATGGGTCAGCAGGCGTACGGTATTCGCTTTACGGCAGATTACGCTATTTTTTCCAAGTATAAAATAGTTAGAGATGTTCGGGGCGACAAACGAACAGGGTTTCTTGCTTTTTCGTTGTTCCTGACGAACAAGGAAAGACTATCGGGCAAAGAGATAATCAACTTGCTGGATAAAGTTTCGACCAAATATTGTGAGAAATACATTGGCAATGACAACAACCTGAACGAAGTAACAGAAGATTGGGAGTCTTTCGACCTCGACGGCATTTTGAACGAATACGAAACAAAACCGTGTAATCGCGGAAATATCCAGTCCGGCACGAAAGACGACGCTTACATTTATTATCCGTACATTTACAAAGCTCCTGAAACGCTAAAACAGACCAGGTTTGAACTGGAAGATATTTTTGATTCGCCCTTTCAGGAAGCATACACTCCTTTCAGGCAGATTCTTTTAGTGGAAAAAGAGTTGCAAGGCAAAGACGAAAATCCGCTGAATGCCTTGCGGCATTCAGACAATGACCTGACAGGAAAAATTGATTTGGGAAAAGAGGGCTATAGCCACAGTAAAGCCGTTTCATATACGCGGGAAACAGGTGACAATACGCTTCATTCCGAATTACAAGGAACAAAAAAGTCGTTGCCATCCGAGAAGTCGGCAAGCGAAAAAACATCCGGGCACAACACAGAAAGAGGGGACATCAAAAAAGAACCATTTTACAAAAAATATGCTACAATACTATTAGTCGGCTTTTTGGTGTTAGTAGGGGGTATCACATTGTTATGTGTTTTTAAAGATGATATTTTTCCGGACGAATCCGGAAAAACCAAATCTGAGGGAAATGAAATCGTAACTCCTGCCATTAAAGAAGATTCAATACCAATACCCACGGTTGAGAATAAAGTAGAGCCTGATGTATCTGATGAGTCTGTTGTATCTGAAAAAATACCAGCTGTATCTAATAAAAAAACACTTGCTGTCGATAAAGGCAAACAGCAAGTGCCCAAAAAACAGGAAGACAAAATAATATCATATCTAAAAAACAGTCCCGAATTGCACATAGATACGATAAATAAATATCTTAACGTAACAGGATTAAGTACGCCTTTAACTCAAAGCCTAAATGCATATAAAGATTTTTGGAATAGTGTTCAGCAAGACAGCATTAAGGATAATTCTTCTGTGGTTAATAAAATTTATGCCAGTAATAATATTCTTTTGAAGAACTCAAACTTAATTCAATTTATCGAAAACATTTTTAACAAAGATAGTGATGAGTATTTTAAGAAATATCAAAAAATACAAAATAAACAAAACATTAAAACATTAACTGACTTAAAGAAAGCAATAAATGCTTTTAATACCGTTGAAAGAACTATCCATAAAAGAGATACTATCGCTGAAAATCAAATTAGAGACGCTTTACAAAAAGATAAAACACTGTCAGCAAATAAACTTAGAAATGATTTTAAGACAAATGATGAAAAATTAAGAAAAAGTATTGCATTGTATGTAGGATTTTGGGATTTAATGGATAACAACCAAATGGATTCTTGGATGGATTATCTTAAGAATAAAATTGAAAAAGATCCAATTCTCCAAGTCAAAGACGGTGAACTCAGAAAATTCTTGACTACGATTCTTACGGATAAAAAAACCTTTAAAATTTTCAATGAAAAAGTGAGAGTAAATGCTAAGAATAATACAACTTTGCAAGATTTGATAGACATATATGGTAAAACAGCAAAATGAAAACAATAAAAATCAATAACAGTAAAAAAAACGATGGATATTGTAGTACACGGAACCAAAAGAGGATGTAAGATTTTTACGCCGAAGAAATTACCGGGGTTATTGAATGTAACTCCCGATAATAGCAAAGCCGCCGCAATGGGTCAGCAGGCATACGATATTCGTTTTACGGCAGATTATGCTATTTTTTCCAAATATAAAATAATCAGGGATGTTCGGGACAATAAACGAACAGGTTTTGTCGCTTTTTCGTTATTCCTGACAAATAGCGAGAAATTGTCGGGAGCAGACATAATGACTTTGTTGAACCAAGTTTCGGACGAATACTGTAAGCGGTATGTTGTTGATAACAATCTGGATGATGTAATAGAAAAATGGGATTTCCTCGAACGCATTTTGGGCGAATACAAAACAAAATTACGCACAATTTCTTTTGACAATGCCAATGCGTTGCAATCCGGTTCAAAAGATGCCGCCTTTATCTATTTTAAAGATACGGACGAACTGCAACACTACTTTGATGCGCCATTTCAGGCAGAATATGGCGATTACAGGCAGATATTTTTTGTGGCGGAAGAATTACGCAATAAACCCCAAAACCCGCTGAATGCTTTGCGGCATTCCGACTGCGACCTGACAGGAAAAATTGATTTGGGAAAAGAGATAGATGAGTTTAAATTTGTTGGAGATGAAATAGATAAAACTTCGAGTATTACTCCGGAAAAAGAGGAATATAACCGCAGCGAAGCCGTTTCATATACGCCGACAACAGGCAATACTATACTTCATTCCGAATTAAAAGGAACAAAAAAAACACCGCCACTCAAGCCGGCAGGTGAAAAAATATCCGGACAAAACATAGGAAAAGAAGGTGCCAAAAAAGAACCGTTTTACAAAAAACATCGTACAATATTACTAATAGGCTTTTTGTTGGCGTTAGTAACTACGTTGTTATATGTTGTTCCGGGTAGTAAACCCGAACAATCCAAATTTACGAAAAACGAAATCAAAGACTCAACCGAAAATAATGTTAATGAAGATTCAATACCAATAATTTCGATTGTAGATGAAGTAAAACCGCCTATACCCAATAAAGATGAATTAAAGCCGCCTATACCTGATAAAACACCTGTACCGGATAAACCTGCTGTCGATAAAGACAAACCGAAAAAAAACATTCCGGAAACCGAAATATTATTTTATCTGAAAAACAGTCCCGAATTACACATAGATACGATAAATAAATACCTTAGTGTAAAGGGATTAAGTGATACTTTAAGTAATAGTTTAAAATTATACAAAGAATTTTGGGAGATTGTTCAGAAAGATGGCAGCAAAAAAGAAATTGGAGATATTGAAATTAAAATTATTAAAGATGCTGTTCTTAAGGATAACAAAAACTTAACAAATTTTCGCAAAAAAATTCGCACAAACGAAATTTATTTTGAAGAATATCAAAAAGCAGCAAATAAACAAAACATTAAAACATTATCTGAATTGGAACGGGCAATGAATATTTCTAATCGCATTGAAAACGCTTTGCAAAAAGATGAAGAAAGAATGAAAAACAATAAAATTGTAGAAGCCTTAAAAGGTGGAACACTGTCTGAAAAGAGATTAATGGGTTTTAATTCAAACGATGAAAAATTGAACCAAAGCATCACATTATATCTAAAATTTTGGATTTTAATGAATAATGTTCAAAAGAGTTTTTGGGATGATTTTTACAAAGAAATTAAACAAGACAATACTCTCAAAGACAGTAACCTCAGCATGTTTTTGCGTGAGATTACTCAAAATTCATCGCATTTTAAAAAATTCAACGACGAAGTGAGACCATTTATTACTTTGAATACAACTTTACAAGAATTAATAGATATGTATAACTCTAAACAAGAATAATATGAAAGCACTAAAAATCAGTTTAGCCGTAATTGTGGTAGCGGCAATATGCATTTTTGTAATAAAAGCAATAGTACCGCCCAAATGCGATAAATGCAACAAAAACCTCAAAGAATGTATTTGTATCGACATTGATATCGATACAGACAATCCGTTTGTCATTGGTATAAGGAAACAAATCAACGATTTACAGAACAAACCGGACAATAAATTCTGCAAAAAAGAGTACAACAGTATTGAGTACGATATTTTGATGGAGTACAACAATAAGAACCTTGGCACGGGTCAGGACAATGAAAAATGGAAAAATAGACTGTTACTCGAACTTTTCAGGGAATATTCCGATAAGTTTATTAAACAGGCGCTATATATTTTTGACCGTAATGAGTGGAAAAAAGAGGATTTGGACATTATTTCCGGCGAAACCGCACGTTTGGAAAAGAATTCATATAACGAAAAAAACGGAGCTTTTCAGCCCGATTTTATAAAATTTCGGCAGATTCTTAATCAATACAATAAAATCAACAAATTTATAACTGAGTGCAATGATTTTGAGTATTTAGACACCATATTAGACGCCCGTTTTCCGGTTTCGGAAGTAAGGGATAAACTTTCAAATGTAGCAACCTATCAAAACAACAATTTAGGGAACGAATATGTTAATAACTGCACACGCTTGCACAATGAGCTAAAAGGAATTCCGGAAAAATTGTACAACGAACACTACAACTATTTGAGGAATAAAATTTGGTATTGGGAGGGAAAATACAAAAATAGATTTAACTCTGATGACGCTTACAAAAAGGCGTTTTTTGCCCCAATGGAGGAAGAATTGGAAAAGTTTGAGGAAATTTTTAAAAAAGATGATTACAGTTTTTTTAACAAACAGAATTACAATGATTTAAAATACAAATTAGAGTTTGATGAGTATTGTGCGTCTTTATATTTTCAAAGCAAAAAAGCAAATAAAAAATAAGGAGGATAAATAATGAAAAAAATGTTTATAATATCATTGATTTTATGCGGGTTTTGTTCTGCATACTCACAGAATAATGATTTAATTGAAAAAATTAGCAAACAAAGAAGGGCAATAGACAGTTTGCAAATTGATATTGATGCATTAGAACAACATGTGGAAGATTTACAACCGGAAATAAAGAAGTTAAAAAAAGATTTGTCAAAGTTGCAAAAGAACAAATTACAACCCCAAAAAACAAAAAAAATAAAACCCAAAAAGATTGAAGCCCAAAACAAAAAGATTAAAATCCAAAACGATAGGATAGAACAGCTATCCAAAGATTACACAACGATTTTAAATGAAATGAGAAACCAAATAAACAGGAAAGACACATTGATAAATGTTACTAATTTTTATGAAAATAAACCGTTTGATTATTTAGTAAAGGCATCAACAAAAGATTACGTTCAACGTGATTTGCAACTTGTCGGCAACCACCCGATAAAACAGGTTTTATTTGATTTGGAGCAATATTTTTATGCAAAAGAGTTGCTTGACAAGAAATTTAATGATGCGGATATAAAAGAAGCGCTAAATAACTTGAATAAAATTGAACAGGAATCCAAGTCTCTTGAGGATTTAAAGAAAAATATTAAAGAATATGAAGCTCTCAATGAACAATTTAAAAAAATGATAAATAAGATCATTGAGATAGATGAAGATTTCAAAAATGTTTCTACTCCGGGCAATTTTACAAAAATGAGAAAAGTAGGAGAAATTTACACCGCATTATTTTATTTTATTAGTTTTAACCAGTTTAACTTTATTGATTATCCGTATTTATCTAAAATTTTGCTAAAGATTATTGACCTCAAACGGTCTGATATTGATGCTAAAATATCGTTAAATATAGAAGTAAAAAATGGACAAATAGAATTTCGGTAAACATTAAATAAAATTATAAACAAAATTCAGTAATAACATTTTTTTAACTAAAAAACAATGAAAAATCTCAGATTTCTACCTTGGTTGCTCATAACCTTAGGCTTGGCAACTATAACATTCAACTCTTGCGGTATCAAAGTAGATTCTATCACTTTGGACCAGCAAACGCTCACACTTGCCGTTGCAGAGGATTGTACTCTAACGGCAATTGTACTGCCTGATGATGCTGCCGACAAAACCGTAACTTGGACAAGCAGCGCCGATTCCATAGCTACTGTTTCTGACGGTAAAATAACCGCAATATCTCAAGGTACGGTAACAATTACCGCCGGAGCGGGCGACCAAACCGCTACTTGTATTGTAATGGTAACCGCGCCTGTTGACGAAGAGGGTCTTACAGAAGATATACGCAATATCATTCCCGATAAATATATTAAAATATTGAAAAAATTTGGTTTTCAAATTAATGGAGGCAATACTCCTCCGAATCTTGAAGGTTATTTTCTTGCAGATCCTTTAGAATTAGTTGATAAGAATTTTGGTTCGGATGTTGCGTTTCAAAAAGATATGTATTTAACCCTCTACGAGCAAAACAATATAGATTTAACCATTAAAGTAAATTATAACGTATGGTGTGACTACACGGGAAAAGGAGATACCGGTAACATTTGTATGGAAGTAAACGGGTTAGGTTCGTTTATTGTAGGAGAAGGAAATAAATTTACGATATTCGCTGAGTCAATTAGAACAAATGCTGATGGTAACTCTAAAGCAAAGACAGTAGAGGCATTTTCGGGTGAAATTACAGCAAATGGAATAAAGGACTATCAATGGGCAGTTATAATGATTGATAATGGTGATGGTAATAATGGTAAATGGATTAAAAACGGTAACGCTTATGTAAAAAAAGACGGCGATGGATTAGCGGTTTATATTGAAAAATAATACTCTGTTAGGGTTCCTTACAAGCACGAGTTTAAGCGAATAGCGGAAATTCGTGCCTACTATTTGAAAGAAGAAAATTGATATTTTTATGTCTTTATCTTGTTGAATATCAAAATATTATTCTTACCTTTGCACATTGATATTTATAATTGTCAATGTGCATTTTATTTGTCAATGTCAAGTAAATGAATGATTTAACTACATACTTGAGTAATATTTTAAAGATTGAGGTAGTTGTTGCCCCATTGGATAAACAGTTGCTTCAACAACTGCCATTAGACGAAAAGAATATCCGCAAACACAAAAATGATATTTTCCGTTTGGCAACAATGCTGACCGAGATGGATAAATTTACGCTTTCGGCTGATATACAAGATGATATGAATAACTTTTATCGAAAAATATCTCAATCATTGCCCGATAATACTTTTTTCAAATCAATTGGTCTATCTGCAAAACCGGAAGATGTTTTCGAGTTGTTATGCAACGCTTTTCAGACCAAACAATAGTAAATTATGAAAATACAATACGCCTCCGATTTGCATTTGGAATTTCAAGAAAATTCAAAGTTTTTGAAAGAAAATCCGCTTGTTCCTGCCGGTGATATTCTTGTGTTGGCTGGTGATATTGATTATTTGTACGATAATAAATACTATCGTGAACACCCATTTTGGGATTATGTTTCCGAAAATTTCAGAGAAACCTTGATTGTCCCCGGCAATCACGAATTTTACAGAAGCGGTGATGTGGGAACAATCAAAAACGGCTGTATCGCTGAAATTCGTCCTAATGTGAAATGTTATTACAATTAATAAAGAAAATAGGAATATTGAACCTCTTACAGTCAATCAATTTTTCATTGTAAATCCCAATATTTCAACAAATTATAAGAATAAAAAAAGAGAACTTTCCTATAAAAATATAGGAAAGTCCCTTTTGTACCCGGAGCGGGACTTGAACCCGCACAACCGTAATGGTCACAAGATTTTAAGTCTTGCGTGTCTACCATTCCACCATCCGGGCAGACCAATTCTGTTATGCTACAATTTTCAGGGCGCAAAGATATAACTTTTTTCTAACTTTGCAGCAATTTTATGTGAAAATTATTTTTTTTGTTTGAAAAAGGATTTATGCAACAATCGTATTCTGCTTATTTTCAAGTAAATAAATGAAGTGTAAAAAAATTTTTACTTTGTTTAGCATTTTTTTTATTTTTTTATTTATAGTTAATGTATTTTTAAAGTAGATTTGTGAGCCTTTTTTGGGCTATATTTTTTTACAAGAAAAAGAAAAAAATGACAAAAAATTCACTAATCCCCGACTATATTTTTGAAACAAGTTGGGAAGTATGCAATAAAGTCGGCGGCATTTACACGGCTTTATCTACTCGCGCACACACATTGAGCATCAAATATAAAAACAATTTGATGTTTATCGGTCCTGATATTTGGGACGGCAAAAAAAGTCCGTATTTTACCGAAAACCACCTTTTTCTAAAAGAGTGGAAACGGGCAGTGAAAACCGACGAAGGTTTAAATATACGCCTGGGCAGGTGGAATATTCCGGGCAAACCAATTGCCATTTTGATTGATTACAAACCGTTGTTTGAAGAAAAAAATGAAATCTACGGTAAACTTTGGTCGCTTTTTGGCATAGAATCGCTTAAATCTTATGGCGATTACGATGACTCGTGCCTTTTCTCCTATGCTGTTGGTATGGTCATCAATCATTTTTACCATTTTCACAAATTGTACGACAAAAAAGTGGTTGCACATTTCAACGAATGGCAAACAGGATTTGGCGAACTTTACCTCAAAAAATACAATCCTGCCATTGCTACCGTTTTCACTACGCACGCTACTTCTGTGGGGCGTTCCATTGCTGAACACAACAAACCGCTCTACGATTACCTGAGCGCTTTCAACGGCAACCAAATGGCACAGGAATTAAATCTGGAATCAAAACATTCGGTGGAAAAAACGGCAGCGCAACACGCCGATTGTTTCACCACCGTGAGCCAAATCACAGCGCAGGAGTGTGCACAATTACTTGACAAAACGGTAGATGTGGTGTTGCCAAATGGTTTTGAAGCCAATTTTGTACCGAAAGCCAAGCAATATCACGAAAAATGGCAGGAAGCAAGAAATTTGCTCACACGGGTTGCTGAAATTTTTACAGGAAAAGAATTTTCCGAAAACGTGCTTTTTGTCGGTACAAGCGGACGCTACGAATACAAAAACAAGGGTATCGACGTGTTTATTGATGCGCTGAAACTATTGAACGAACACGAAAATTTAGACAGAGATATTGTAGCGTTCATTATGACGCCGGCTCACATTGTTTGTCCCCGCAAAGATGTGCTCGACAAACTGCAAAATCCGTACTCTAAAATTGAAGTTACAACGCCATACACTACGCACAAGTTATATAACGAACTGAATGATTTGGTATTAAATCACAGTCACTGGCAATACGAAACGGACAATAGTAAAGTAACGGTAATTTTTGTACCATCGTATTTGGACGAAAAGGACGGAATTTTCAATAAATCGTACTACGATTTGCTGATTGGATTTGACATTACGGTTTTTCCGTCGTACTACGAGCCTTGGGGCTACACACCGCTGGAAAGCGCGGCATTTTCCATTCCCACAATTACAACAGATTTGTCGGGCTTTGGACAATGGGTGATGGAAAATAGCAGCAAGACAGACATCAGCAATGGCGTGGCAGTAATTCACCGCACAGACTCAAATTATTGGGATGTTGTCAAACAGGTCTGTAAAGAACTTTTTGATTTTTCAAAAAAGAGCACAAAAGAGGTAAAATTAATACAAAAAACAGTGTTCAAACTTTCGCAAAAAGCGCATTGGAGGCATTTTATTGAATATTATAAGGAAGCGTATCACGTGGCGCTTTCTAAAAAATAAAAATACCATTTTTAGGAATATCATAATATCATACTTTTTCTTATTTAAAACAAAAAAACAAATAAAAATTACAAATTAAAATATTTTAAGCCATATAAATTACAAATACAAACAAAACAATCATATAAAGTTTATTTTAATTGAAATTTTTATTGTTTTATCGTTTGAAATAACTAACTTTGTATGCTCAAAATAGAAAAAAATTCACATTTAAAAAATAAAAGATTATGGATGCAAAAGTATCAGAATTTATGGCTAAAGTTATAGCCAAAAACCCCGGTGAAAAAGAATTTCACCAGGCAGTACAAGAAGTTGTTGAGTCATTACTTCCTTTCGTTGAAGCAAATCCGAAATACAAAGATGCAAAAATCTTGGAACGAATGACAGAACCCGAAAGAGTCATTATTTTCCGTGTTCCGTGGTTCGACGACAAAGGCGAGTTTCAAATCAATCGTGGATTCCGTGTTCAGATGAACAGCGCAATCGGTCCATATAAAGGCGGACTCCGTTTTCATCCTTCCGTAAACTTGGGAATTTTGAAATTTCTGGCTTTCGAACAAACACTGAAAAACAGTTTGACAACCCTGCCAATGGGCGGCGGCAAAGGCGGTTCCGACTTTGACCCGAAAGGAAAATCAGACAACGAAGTAATGCGTTTCTGCCAAAGTTTTATGACCGAATTACAACGTCATATTGGCGCCGATACCGACGTACCGGCAGGCGATATTGGCGTAGGTGGTCGCGAAATAGGCTATCTCTTTGGACAATACAAAAGATTGCGCAATGAATTTACGGGCGTACTTACAGGCAAAGGTCTTGAATATGGCGGTTCGCTGATTCGTCCCGAAGCAACAGGTTTTGGAGCCGTTTATTTTGTTGAGCATATGTTGGCAAAAATCGGTCAAAACATTAAAGGTAAAACAGTTGCGTTGTCAGGATTTGGTAATGTAACTTGGGGCGCAGCGCTTAAAGCAACCGAACTTGGCGCAAAAGTTATTACAGTTTCAGGTCCCGACGGATATGTTCTTGATGAAGCAGGTTTGAATGAAGAAAAAATTGCTTATTTGCTGGAACTTCGTTCAAGTGGTCGTGATATTGTTGCTCCTTATGCCGAAAAATTTGCAGGTGCAAAATTCTTTGCAGGCAAAAAATCCTGGGAAGTAAAAGTTGATATTGCACTGCCTTGTGCAACACAAAACGAACTCAATGGAGAAGATGCAAAAAAATTGGTCGAAAATGGCGTTATGCTCGTAGCCGAAGTTTCCAATATGGGTTGTACCCCCGAAGCGGTTGAAACTATACAAAAAGCAAAAATTCTTTTTGGTCCCGGTAAAGCAGTAAACGCAGGCGGTGTAGCAACTTCAGGACTCGAAATGTCGCAAAACTCAGGTCGTTTGTCGTGGACAAGCGAAGAAGTTGATGAAAAACTGAAACGCATTATGAGAAATATTCACGACAATTGCGTGAAATATGGCACAGAAGCCGACGGAATCAATTATGTAAAAGGAGCCAATATTGCCGGATTTATCAAAGTAGCAGAGGCTATGCTGGCACACGGATTAGTTTAAGATACATCCTGTTTAACAAAAATTCCTTCCGTATGTGAAATTTGTTGCATACGGAAGGAAATTTTGTTAGATAATATCAGACAAAATTTTAAAATAAAAGAATGTGAATATTTTTCATTCTTCATTACAAATAATTTTATGTAAATTTGCAGTTTTAATTTAAATTCTAAAAAAAATGGCAAAAATAAAACCATTCAAAGGCATTCGCCCTCCCAAAAACTTAGTAGAAAAAGTGGCATCGCGCCCTTATGACGTGTTAAACTCCGAAGAAGCCCGCGCCGAAGCGGCAGGCAATGAAATGTCGCTCTACCACATCATTAAACCCGAAATTGATTTCCCCATCGGCACCGACGAACACGACGAAAAAGTGTATGCAAAAGCCGTTGAAAATTTTGAGAAATTTCAAAAAAACGGATGGCTTGTGCAAGACGAGCAGGAAAAATATTACATCTATGCCCAAACAATGGATGGACGCACACAATACGGCTTGGCGCTGTGCGCCAATGTAGATGATTATTTGAAAGAAAACATCAAAAAACACGAACTTACGCGCCGCGACAAGGAAGAAGAC
>JGI24696J40584_12961630_pt1 | contig 26449 bp, 28 predicted proteins | sample TergutCo191P4_FD_40584 | JGI IMG/M metagenome (IMG submission 40584)
TCGCTTTTGGGAGATGTGAGGCACGATCCGTTCCAGAGCGGAGGCCTTGAAACGCCTTCCCACGACAGGCTTGAGGCGGGCGCGATACATAAGGCGAACAAAGGCGTCCTTTACATTGATGAGATAAACCTTCTCAGAATGGAATCACAACAGGCGCTTCTCACTGCCATGCAGGAGAAGAAGATGTCCATAACCGGTCAGTCCGAGAGATCGTCCGGCGCGCTGGTAAAATCGGAGCCTGTTCCGTGCGATTTCGTACTGGTATGCGCAGGCAACCTTGATGCGATAAGAGGAATGCACCCTGCGCTCAGATCAAGAATAAGAGGGTACGGGTACGAAGTATACATGCGCAGCACGATGCCCGACACAGATGAGAACCGTTACAACGTGGCAAGATTTGTCGCCCAAGAGGTCAAGAAAGACGAGAAGATACCTCACTTCGACAAATACGCCGTAGGAGAGATAATAAAAGAGGCCCAGCGCCGCGCCGGGAGGAAGGGCGAACTCACCCTGAGGATGAGGGAGCTCGGAGGGCTTGTCCGTGTATCAGGAGATATGGCGGTCGAAAGAGGGTCCGATATCGTCACGGTCGATGATGTGTTCTCCGCAAAGGGAACGGCACGCAGTCTTGAGCAGCAGATAGCCGACCGGCACATAGAGAACAGCAAGAAGTACTCGATGTTCGAGACGAGCGGCTCAGCGGTCGGTATGATCAACGGCCTTGCAGCGCTTGGCGCAGATTCCGGAATGGCAGAGTATTCGGGGATAGTGCTTCCGATTGTCGCAGAGATAGCGCCTCCGCAGACGAAAAAGACAGGGAGGCTCATAGCGACCGGCCGCCTCGGCGACATTGCCAAAGAAGCGGTGGACAACATCTCGGCTGTGATAAAGAACTACACTTCCAAGTCCATCTCGGAATACGATATCCATCTTCAGTACATAGGGACCTACGATGGAGTCGAGGGTGACAGCGCATCGATAACGATGGCGACCGTGATCCTGTCCGCAATGGAAGGGATACCGATAAGGCAGGACCTCGCGATGACCGGCAGCCTGAGCGTCAGAGGGAAAGTGCTCCCAGTCGGCGCCGTCACAGCGAAGCTGGAAGCTGCTGCGGCAGCAGGGATAAAACTTGCTTTGATCCCCGAGGCGAACGCGAACGATGTGCTCATCCACAACAAATACTACCATGACATGGACATCTACACTGTAGGGAACTTCCGAGACGTCATTGAGTATGCGTTCCTCGATTGCCCGAAGAAGAGGGATCTGATGGAAAAGCTTCTGCCGATCACGGACGGCGGGGTCTCAACGGCAAAGAAAGTAGAGCCGCCTCCGGAACACATACCGGTACCGATGCCGGAAGAGAAAGAAAAACCCCCTAGACCAGAGCAGTATTTCACCGAAGACACAGAGGATACCACGACCGTCACAGAAAGAAGCATACCGACTGACAGGAAACCCTGCCCTCAATAAACCGCTTAACTCCCACAATTTTTTTCATTTTCTCTGACCAATTACTTAGCTCAGCTGCTCATCGGAACACACCGTTAGTTCAAACTCCATATATTAAATCTATATATTATTGGCATCTCCATAGCAAATCTATAAAGATTCGAAGAACGCTATATAAAAATATTATGGCGGGACCTCAGGGGGCGCGTTCAGTCACATTCAGAGGAGGGAAATTGATGCCAAAAACAAAACCTGATAGATTCAGCCTGACAATAATAATGGTGATCGTGGTCGCAATGCTATTTACCGTGACCGTGGCGGCCAATACTTCACTTCAGACAACAGAGGCAGCCGGCAGTACGCTTACAGTCACTAACGAAAACGACAGCGGTGCCGGCTCCCTGCGCGCCGCTCTCGCATCTGCACAGAACGGTGACATCATTGTGTTCGACCCGGCTGTTGCCACGGTCACGCTGACGGGCGGAGAGATCCTATTCAGTCAGAGAGACCTGATCATCGACGGCAGTGTTGGCCATGTCAGCGGCGTTATCATTACGCGCGGAGGCACATCAGAGTTCAGACTGCTGAACTGCACAGCACCGGCAGGGACATTGACCTTGAAAGGATTGACCCTTCAAAATGGTAAAACAGGAAGTACCGATACTTCCGGCAGCGGCGGCGGAATGTACGTAAACTGTGCTCTTGCCGCAGAAAACTGCAACTTTACCGGCAACTCCACACAATCCACCGGCGGCGGCATCTATTCGGGACAGGCTGTTTCGATGACAGACTGCACTTTCACCGGCAATACTTCGAGGATTGCGGGCGGCGGGTTGTACGTGAACAAAGGTGATACTGTACTGACAAGATGCGGATTCGCAAATAACACATCATCTACTTCCGCAGGAGGCGGACTCTATTCGAACAGCAACGTCACCATGACCGGTTGTGAGTTCAAAAACAATACCGCGACCGGCGGAAACGGGGGCGGTGTGCGTTCATTCGGCAACGTTACAGCGTCAAACTGTACATTCACCGGCAACGTTACAAGCGGCTCAGGGAACGGAAGCGGCGGAGGGATATGGGCTAACAACAATGTTGTCCTGGACAGCTGCGTGTTCACAAATAATACTGCTAGGATCCACGGCAGCGGCGTCAGCGTAGCGTCTAACGCCGCGCTGATGATCCTGACAAACTGCACATTCGCCAACAATAAACATTACGCCTCTAGTCCGGCCAATGTCGGCGCGATAGACTGCGCCATAAGAACGTATATTTTCCAAAGTACTATTGTGAACAATCTCGGCGGCGGTATCTACGCCGACAGCGGAAAAACTGTATACCTTCATAACAGCATCATAATCGGGAACACCAATGCCGCCGGAACCGTGCCTTTGCAGACTGTCAGCGGCAATGTGAACTACATTACCAGCCTGGTAGAAGGAAGCACAGTCTCGGGAAACACCGTCACAAACAGACAAGTATTCGGAATAAACACATTCGATGCTGCGGACGGGACCCTGAAAGTGCTTACCAACGGTATAGCCGCAGGAGCCGCCCAAGCTCTATCGACATCTGATATTGTCGGTTACGCCGGCCTCTCCTCATCTGACAGAGCTGCCATAGATGCGTCTATAGCCGCACTCGCCAGAGATCAGATCGGATCTATCCGTTCCACTGCCGGCAGCGTCACCTACGGTGCGGTCGAGAACGGCTTGAACTCGCTTACCGGCATCTCAGTTGGTACGAACCCTGCGAAAACGCAATATATCGCGGGAGAAACGATCGACCTTACCGGAACACTGCTTGATCTGACATACTCGAACGGTACCGACAGCGGCATCCCTTACACAGAACCGGGCATGACCAACACTTCCGGCACTGTCAACATGAATACAGTCGGATCCAAACAGATCGACTTTACTTTCATAGGCGTCACGACCTCAGTAAGTCTGAACATCACTGTGAAAGACGACACTGTGACCGCATTATCATCCAACAAAAGCTCGACTGTATTCGGAGAAAAGGTCACTTTCGTTGCTCTGGTAACACCCGTACATGCAGGCAGCGGATTGCCCACCGGTACCGTTGAATTCTTTGATGGCGTCACATCGATAGGGACTGCCACTCTGAACGTCCTCGGCATCGGGTCCATAACAATATCCGATCGATCGATCGGCAGCCACTCAATCACGGCGATATACAGCGGAGACGGAAACTATAACGATTCATCATTTTCTGCGATATCACTCACTGTCGGCCCAGCCGATACCGCCATCATTGTAACAAGCGTTGCGCTTGACACCACTGGTGCTCCTTCTTCATGGACCGTGACATTCAAGGCGCACCTTTCAGTCGTGCTTCCAGGCAGCGATAATAGTGCACTGAACGGACTGCCCATCGAATTCGTGGTGGATGGGTATACACTTCTTGCATCTTGCGACGCATTCGGCGATATTACCCACACAGAGACCGTTGATGATCTAGTATTGATGGGGATGTCTCTTCCCGGAATCCACACGATCATGGCCATATTCAACGGAGACAGTAATTTCAATAGCTGCATGTCATCGGTAATGAATCATGATGTGGGTTATGTTGACACTTCGATCATTCTTGCCGTCGTTCCCTCTTCCACTTCTGTGTACGGAGAGGCTGTGCAGCTCAACGCAACTCTTTATGTGGACCCCGCTTTACTTGCCGGCCTGCCCGGCGGCACCGGCCTGCTTGGTGCGGAAATTAATCTTTATGACAATGGAGTGCAGATGATGGGTACTTTTACTTGTGATTACAACGGTGTGTTCTCCATTCCTCTCTTCGCCCCATCGTCATTCGGCAGCCACCTCTTCACCGCTGAATTCACCGGCAATAGTACTTTGGGCCTCAACGCAAGTACAAAAACCATCAGTCACGTCGTACTTCAGGCATCTGTCACTGTTTCTGTCGTAGTGCCTCTCCTTTCTTCAGTGTACGGAGAGGATGTGACGATCAGCGCAAATGTTGTTGTGAATAGTCCCGGCGTTGCTAACCTTATAGGAATGGATGTTATTTTCTATGCTGGCGCATACATAATAGGCACAGGCACGCTTGATGCCAGCGGGAATGCCTACTTAACAACAAATGCTCTGACAATCGGCAGCAACAGCATCCTTGCAGCATTCCCGGGGAACATGTACATACAATACGGGTTTGGTTCGAATAGCTATACAGTGAACAAAGCACAGACCGACGTCTCATTGTCGATATCGGGACCTGCTTCCACTTACGGCGACGTACTGACCTTAACCGCCACAGTGACCGTCGAAGCACCGGGAGCCGGGACGCCTACCGGAATGGTCGAGTTCTATGCCGGCATGAACCTGCTCGGTACAGCTGCTCTGTCGGGCAACACCGCCACTTTCAGTACCACGCTAGATGTTGGATCTTACACCATCCACGCCACTTACCTTGGTGACAGCTATTTCGATGGGGACAGTTCGGTTGGACAGGGACACAATGTGGACAAAAGAGGGACTACCACCACGCTGTCTTCCGTCCCATCCTCATCTGTCATCGGCGAAGAAGTGAATTTCATTGCTAAGGTGGTCCCGGATTCACTGGTCGGCCGGCCCACAGGCACAGTCGGATTCTATGATGAAAACATGGTACTTCTCGGCACAGGCGCACTTGATGCCGATGGCAGAGCCGCCTTCTCCATAGATACGTTGCCTGTCGGCATACACAAAGTTACCGCACGTTATCTTGGAGATGGCAACTTCACCGCCTCTGATTCCAGCGTTGATCATAAAGTGACGGAAAAGTCATCTGGAGGTTACTACATCACTGCAACCGCTGACGGAGGATCGAAGATCACCCCAAGTGGGAAAGTGATGGCGCAGAGCGGAAAGAACATGACTTTCTATTTCTCTGCCGCCGACGGATATTCCATATCCTCTGTATCGGTGAACGGATTCCGCCTGACCCAGGAGCAGGTGGACCTCGGATACTACACATTCCAAAATGTGATGGCGAACAACGCCATTGATGTGAAGAGCACGTTCGGTCCGAAAACCAACATCACCCTGATTATAGATGTCGTGGACGGCGGCGGACATGCCGAATACAGCGTGAACGGTTCATCTTTCATAGCGTATACATCGGCCGTCAGTATCCCCTATGATGCCGACCTCAGAGTCAGAGCGGTAGCGGAAGACAGCCACAGTTTCGAGAAATGGGAGATACCTGCAAAGAGGACATCATCCGAGATATCCTTCTCCAACGTTGAGACATCTCTGCACCTGGACCTCTACTTCGGGGATGACAGTTCTGATAACAACCTCCTCTGGTGGGTCCTTGGACTGATACTGCTGCTGATCCTGATCCTCATCATAATCTTCATTCTGTGGCGCAGAAGAAAGGATGACGACGAGAAAGCGAGCTCCTGAAACCCCTTCCATCTTCTTTTCCCCGACCGAAAAGTGTGTGCACACTTTTCGGTCATTCGTCTTTTTTAAAAAGGAACCTTTTATCTTTTGATGCAGATAAGGTATCATGGTTTCCAAACGCTACTTCGGTGCACATTCCCTGATGATCGGAAGGTTCCAGCCCCTTCACAACGGACATCTGGAAGTAATACGCAAATGCGCCGCAGAGTCCGAGAATCTTACGATCGGGATCGGCAGCGCCCAATATTCGCATGAATGCGACAACCCGTTCACAGCAGGCGAGAGATATCTGATGATAAACGAAGTGATGAAAACTGAGGGCATCTCCAACTACTGCATAGTGCCCATAGAAGATCTGAAGAGATATTCCCTGTGGGTGTCTCAGGTTGAATCCCTCACGCCCCCGTTCTCGATAGTGTACAGCAACAACCCTCTTACCAGGCGCTTGTTCAGCGAGGCGGGGTACGAACTGAGGGACTCTCCCCTTTACAACCGCGAGGTGTATTCGGGCACCGTCGTAAGGAAGAAGATGATAGAGGGAGACGATTGGCGCCCTCTTGTACCTGAAAAGGTGGCCGAGGTCATCGATTATATTGACGGAGTAAGCAGATTGAGGGACATATCCGGAGGGGAATGAGCTGACCGCGGCAGAGGACCTTTCGAAGGTCCTTTTGAAGAAAAAGATCACATTGTCCGTCGCGGAATCATGCACGGGGGGATTGCTTGGTTCTGCCATCACATCCGTTCCAGGCTCATCAGGGTATTTTTTGGGAGGGGTCGTCACATACAGCAATGATTCCAAAGAAAAGCTGCTCGGAGTGCCGAAGCAAACGATGGTAAAGAACGGTTCGGTAAGCGAAGAGACAGCCGTTGAGATGGCCGCCGGCGCAAGAAAGCTGTTCGACTCCGATGTTTCCGTTTCTGTTACAGGGATAGCGGGTCCGGACGGAGGCTCCGCCTCCAAGCCCGTCGGGCTTGTTTGGATCGGCGTCTCCACAATGAACGGGACATTCGCCAAAAGATTCAACTTTGAAGGGGGCAGGGACAGCGTGCGCATAAGTGCGGTCGATACTGCGATCGCATTGCTTACCAATGCTGTTGCAGAGATCCGCTGATCAAAACAGTTTGACCAGCACCAGGCTGTCGCCTGCAGGGCACTCCGCGTCTCCTTCGATCTCTACCACGGAGTATTTCTTGCCGCCTTCGAGAGCATATGGGCGGCATAGGCGGTAGTTCTTGCATTCAAGCCTTCCGCATTTTTGTTCCTTAAAAGTAATGATGCCGCCCTCTATCGCCGATTTCTTAGGTACGGCTGACCTCTGGGCGACCTTTTTGATCTCTACCACGCGTACTTTATCCTCATTGAATATGCAGTCGTGCATCTGGTCTCTGACAGCGGTGATCTCGTACATAGCTCCCTGCTCAAGATTGAAGCACACTTCTTTCAGCTTGCAGTCACCGCACTCAGATTGCGGTCCGAGGTAGTAGAACAGGTTCCCCTCCTTTGCCTGCGCTTCGCTTATCAGCGTTATGGCCGCCATATCAGATCACTCCGGTGCTCCTCGCCAACTTCTCCGCCGCTTCCTCGTTCAGCCCTCTGTCCCCGAGGATTGTGAACCTTTCTTTGCGCATGTCCTTTGCCATGACAAGGGCATCTATTATCTCTTCATCAGTGAACCCGAGCTCCTTCGCCGTTGTGGGTGCGCCTATGGTCTTCAGGGCATCCCTTGTCTTCTTCCAGTTGCCGCCCTGCAGCTTCATCATCATTATGGATCCCACCCCGCACTGCTCACCGTGGAGGGCGGTCTCCGGCTTTATGACATCCAACGCGTGCGAGAACATATGTTCGGAGCCGCTTGTCGGCCTGGAACTGCCGGCTATGAGCATGGATACTCCGGATGCCACTATCGGCTTCAGCACAAACCATACGCTTTTTTCTATCCCAGGTTTTATGATCTCGCAGTTGGAAATGATCTCTTCCGCTGCGTATCTTGATATCAAGACCGCTGAACTGCTTATTTCCTCTCCCTGCATCCTGTTTGCGAAATCCCAGTCTGTCAGCGCTGTCAGGTTCGATATCACATCCGCGCAGCCTGCCGCGAGATATCTGTACGGAGCTTCGTTTATCACCCTTGTGTCCGCGATTATTCCGGTGGGAGAAACGGCGCTCACCGACATGGATTTTTTTTCTGATTTGATCGACGCGCGGTCCGACGCGATCCCGTCATGCGCGACCGATGTCGGTATGCTTATGAAAGGTATGTTGAGGTTGCTGGCGACCATTTTGGAGATGTCGATCTTGCTTCCGCCTCCGACAGCCAGCAGGAATGATGCTTTGTGCTCCTTCGCCGCATCTTCGACCCTTTTCAGATTATCGTTCGTTGCGTTCCCCGTATGAACGGTGGACGTCTCATATTTCTCAGATACAAGGTCCTCGATCTTCTTTCCGACGGCCTCATATGTCTTCGTGCCTGTCACGATCAGTCCGTTCTTGCCGAACTGAAGGGCGTTGCAGACCTTTGGAGTATTGTCTATCGCATCGTGCCCTATGTCAACGATCCTTGGGAACTCCATTGATTTATTTTTCGTAAAGTCTGCCATGATGCCCACTTTGACAACGTGCTAATCCGTTCAGAACATATAAAAGCATGCGGAACATAATTCTTTCATATGAAGGCCCTGATAATTTGCGGGAGCAGAAAGGGAGGTTTTACATCAGAAATGTGCCGTTCCTTCTCCGAGGGTTTGGATCTCCACGGTGTACCGTCAGAGATTTTCTTCCCCATCGAGATGAACATCGAACACTGCACTGGGTGCGGCAGCTGTTCCGCCGAGGGAGTGTGCAACATCTCAGACGATATGGATATCCTCTACGATTCTTTCGAAAGATGCGACCTGCTTGTCCTGGCCTCGCCGACCCGCTTCAGCGGTCCGTCTTCTGTAATAAAAACTGCCATGGACAGATTCCAGCCGGTCTGGTTCTGCGACCGGAAGCATCCCGCATTTGCCGCTGCGCTGCTCTCCGGTGGCGGCGCATCCCCGAATTACAACAACACCCTTTCCATCTTCAAAGCGTTCTCCATCACAGCCAAGATGGCGTGGCTCGGACATCTTGCGATATCGGGTACGGATGAGAAGGAGATATCAGATGTTGCCGGACCTTCCTTCGACTATGGAAAAGAAATCGGCATGAAAGTGGTCATAGATCGTATATGATCTTCTGGAATCCGGCATCTCCGGCGATCCCATCCCTGTTCCTGATGAACGGTATAAGGCCGGGATGCCTTTCGTGAAGTGATCCCCAGTCATCCGTACTTAACGTGGAATCGGTGTCAAAGACAACTATTTCCGCGAACCCTATCCTTTCCATCTCTGCTATCGCCGATGCCAGGTCTTTTGTCTGTTCCCCTCTGCATATGACCCTTCCGTGTGAAACGAACAGCGCAGGTATGCAATTCTCTGTCACTTCATAAGCCTCTTCCATGACGATATCGTTCCTGGTCATATGGTAGGGCACCAGTAACTTCACGGTGCTTCCCATGAAACAGTCGAAAACATCCTCGACGTCCTTGATAGGCGTCAGGAACCATACATCGCTCCCTGGGAAGCTCATGTTCATGAGCAGGCGGTCGTCCAGTTCTTTTTTGCCTAGTCCTCTCACGTCTGCCACCAGGACCGGCATCCTGTCATCCAGTTCGTCTGCTGAGTATTCTGTCGGCGCCGGCTCCGAGATAAAAGAGATGTCTGTACCGTTGATGTTCACGGGTGCGGTCTTCACCTCACCGCCTTTGAACACAGCGTATATCGCGGGGATCTCCATGAGCATACATGCCTTGAGCACTATAAGCCTTTTTTTAAGTGGCAACGAATGAATAATATACTCATGACAGAGATTTAGAAGCAGTGATTATATATGTCAAATATAAAGAAAAGAGCCATATATGTATGCGAGCACTGCAGCAACTACGTAGAAGGAATCTACTCTGCAGGAGGACCGGTCCCGATATGCTGCGGACAAGAGATGACAAAGCTGGAAGCGAAGACCGCAGACTTCTCAACTGAGAAACATGTCCCTTACATCGAGAGGAAGAACGGAGGCGTACTTGTCAAGGTCGGAAAGGAAACCGCCCATCCTATGACGGCTGAGCACTATATAGTGTTCATTGAGATCTGCGCGGACGGCATACTGATGAGGAAATACCTCAAGCACGGAGACGCACCGGAAGCATTCTTCAAGACCGATGCGAAGAACATCGTTGCCTGGGAACTCTGCAACCTGCACAAATATTGGACATCGTCCCAGTGATCCACCAGGCCGTCCACCGGACGGCCTCACTTCATTTTTTCATCTGTGTTAGTTTTAAATCGGTAGATAGGCATTACTGGCATACATCAGCACTACGTGCATGCGGGGTTATGAAATGGCGTCGAAGAAGAAGGATGTTTCTAAAGAGGATAAAAAAGAATACCAGCCGAAAGCGGCAGCCAGACATGCCAAGATGATGAAAACTAAGCAAGAAGAGATCGAGACCCTGCAAAAAAAGATCGATACGGATAAATACCTCGCAAAAAAGTATGAATCCAACCGAAAAACGGAAATCAAAGCGCTTCCCAAAGAGGACCGTGCTGCCGCTAAGGCGGAGTTGAAGGAATCCATCGCAAAGAGAAAAGAGGCCGAAAGCAGGGACAAGGAAAAGCTTCGCGATATGGTGCGGGAAGAAAGAAGAGGCAATACCGACGTAGAAAAAGACCTTGAAGACGAGGCCTGGATCAGCGGCGGAAGGAAAAAGGCAAAGAAAGAGGCCCCTAAGGCCGAAGAAAATGCCGAAGCGGTGCCGGAAGTTCCGGCCACGCCCGAGGAGCAGCCCGCAGTTCAGACTGCTCCCGCTGAGCCCTCTGCTAAACCTGCGCCGGAACAGGAAAAAAAGCCATAAGAAGACAGGCTTGGAAAGCACGGGCGGCTTGAACTCTGTTTGAGCGTCCGACTGATCAACGGCTCATTTTTTGTTCAGGCCTTTTATGACCACACGGTTCCCGTATGCGTGCTGATGCTCCTGCGCAAGCAGATTGACGTTCCAATTGATGCTTTCGATGAACTCTGCACGCCTGACACTGCAGTCCCTTTTGCAGTGGGCGCATGAGAATTCCTTACAGGGTTCCGGCATCATTATCACGTCGACAGACTCTCCGAACATTGATTCCACTGACTTATGAAGGTGGCAGTTCTCCCTTTCCATATCGGATATCGTCATATCGAAAGGCATTGTCACATGCATCTCTATGTGAAGCTTGCTTCCGTATTTTATCACTCTGAGATTATGGATATCGATCCAGTCATCCGACCTGTGTTCATTCAGACAAACGACCGTTTTCTTTAATATCTCCATGTCGGCCTTGTCCATGATCCCGTCAATAGCTTTCTTTATCACGCCTGCTCCGGTTATCACAATGAACGCCCCGAAGAACAGGGCCATTATCGGGTCCAGAATGGAAAGATCATATCCAAAGCGGCCTCCGAAATAGACGACAGACAGACCGATTATTATGCCTACGGAAGAAATCGTGTCCGTCCTCAGGTGTTTTCCGCTTGCTTCCAGAGCCATGGAGCGGTTCTTTTTGCCCTTTCTGACAGCAAGCGTGCCTATGATGAAATTGACCAGGGCGGCGAATATGATCAGCAGAAGGCCTATGTCAAGAGAGGATATCTCTTTCGGTTCCATCAGGTTGCTGATGGCTTCAAAAATGATCATCACGCCGGCGATCGCTATCATGGAGCCTTCCACAGATGCCGAAATGAGCTCGACCCTCCCGTGGCCGAACGGATGCGATCTGTCCGCGGGCTTTGCGGACAGATATAGCGCGTAGAGACCGACCCCTCCGGCGACAACGTTCACTATGCTCTCGACAGCATCTGTGAATATCGCAACCGAATTCGTTATCAGATACGCCACGAACTTTGTTATCAGCAGCAGCGCCCCTACAACGAAAACGACCTTCTGAAAATTGTAGTTCTCCTGAGAGGTGTCCGACATCGGCTTTTCATGCGCTTTGGTGGTATTTACGTCTTTCTAGAGAATACCAAAGTTAGGAATAACTAAATTACTGGGTCATTTGTATTCGGAGATCCCTTCGGGGTTGTTTCCTCTGAACCATGAGACAATCGTACCCACTATGCACATTACCAAACATACCCCGAACGCTACATGCAGCACCGTAACGAAAGAATCGAATGTCGAGGGGTTGAGATTGTCTGCCGTCCCCATTATTATCGAAATTGTGCACATCGCTACCGCCATGCTCGTCATCATTCCCAACTGTCTTACGAGAGCTATCATTCCCGATGCCGCCCCGCGGTTCTTCGGCGGAACAGACGACATCACTGCGCTCGTGTTCGGCGCGGCAAAAACGCCGTACCCGACCCCGAGGACCGCCAAGATCAGACCGACGTACAGGAAATTGACCTCTGTCCCCAGGAACATTATCATTGCTACCCCGATGCCTGTTATCGCCATGCCCAGGGTCGGCAGTATGCGCTTGTCTTTGATCCTGTCGGATTTGCTTCCGAATTTCGCTGTGAGGACCACTTGAATAAGGGGCTGTATCATGATCACCATCCCCGCCTGCATCGGCGAGAGGACGCCTATCTTCTGAAGATACAGCGCCATGAAGAAGGATACGGCGAAGGATGACGCATAGTTCAGATATGCCGCGAGGCAGGCCCTCGAGAATACTTTGTACTTGAAAACGCTGGTATCAAGGACAGGAGATTTCGTGACCTTCATCGACCTCAGGAAGAAGTACAGCAATACCATGCCTATCGCGATCAACGCCGGAGCCCAGAGGTTCTGAAGCTCCATCTCACCTCTCCAGATCTCCGGGAGACCCACCATGCCGCACATGGTTATCATTATCATTGCGCTGAACAGGACCGCTCCTTTGTAATCCATGCACGCGCCGGCGCAGGTTATGAACTCCTGCTTGAACCTCAGTATCAGAACAAGCGAAACTGCTGCAAAGGGCATGATGATGAAGAATATCTCCCTCCACCCCAAAAGATCGCAGATGAACCCTCCGAACGCCGGTCCGACCGCGCTGCCGACGTATATGCATGCTGTCTGTATCCCTATCGCCCATCCTCTTCTTTCGAAGGGAAACACTTCTGTCAGTATTGCGACGCTGGTGACTCCGACCGCTGCGGATCCCGCCCCCATTATGAATCTCATCAGCAGCAGGATGTAGAAGTGGGGGCTGAAGGCTGCGATGACCGCAGATATGATCGTGATGACCAGCCCCATTATGAATATCTTTCTTCTGCCGATGATGTCCGATATCCTTGCAAGTGGTACCATTGCGGCGACCGATCCCAAAAGGAAGATCGTACTTACCATCGCGAGGTCTTTGGAACCCACACTGAACTGTTCGCCGATATCTACAAGTGCCAGATTCATCATCGTGCTCATAAGGGGCATGATTGCGGCACCCATGCAGCATGCGGCAAGCAATGTCTTCATATCAGTTGGAAGACTTTTCAGGTATGATTCCATTGCCCACCGCCATTGTCTTGGGTGTTAATAACATATATGCTGTCAATATCCATCGGGAGTCTCGGAAGTTTTTTCTGCGGGTCATGATGAACGTCTATAACATAGGTTTCTTTTAATTCTCAGAACGAGATTCGCTGCTGATAAAGATGAGCAGCATACCGCAGGAGATAAAGAGCAAGCTTGGTTTGGTGCAGGTTTATACGGGGTCAGGAAAAGGCAAGACCACTGCTTCGCTGGGCCTTGCCTTCAGAGCTTCGGGGCGCGGATTGGAGGTCCTTATGATCCAATTCCTCAAGCCTGCTCAGAATTACGGCGAACACCTGGCTGCGGAGAAGGTCCCTAACTTCACGATACTTCCTCTCGGCCTTGACCACATGAAGTCTAAGGTGCCCAGAGAAGAAGATATCAGGGTATCCCGCGAAACGCTTCAAAGAGCAAAGGAAGAGATCTACTCCGGCAGATACGACCTTGTGATACTTGATGAGATAAACAATTCAATGAGCTGGAAGCTTTTGGATCCCGAAGAGGTCATCGAGATGCTGAAAGGCAGACCCGACAATATAGAGATCGTACTTACCGGGAGAGGCGCTCCCAAAGAGATAGTGGAATATGCCGATCTCGTGACAGAGATGACAATGATCAAACACCCCTTCGACAAGGGGATCGGAGCAAGAAAAGGCATCGAATTTTGAATAAATCCTTCAACGGGTTCCCCGTACAGCCCGTTTATCGGCAGATTTCGCCTCCAAAGATAGATAAATAAGTATTGATGTTATTTACCCTCCTACTGGGGTATCTTTCATGCCGATCAATATACCAGATGACCTGCCCGCAGGTGCGGCCCTCGAACACGAGAACATTTTCGTTATGAGAGAGGGACGTGCGACGACTCAGGACATACGTCCGATGAAGATATTGATCCTAAATCTCATGCCTACCAAAATAGAGACGGAGATACAGCTTCTCAGGATCTTGAGCAACAGTCCTCTGCAGACGGACATCTTCCTGCTGCAGATGGCGACCCATGAATCAAAGAACACATCCCAGGACTATCTGGATAAGTTCTATTATACGTTTGATGAGATCAAAGACAGGAAGTTCGACGGAATGATAATAACAGGCGCTCCGGTCGAGAACATCTCCTTTGAGAACGTGGATTATTGGGACGAACTGTGCATGATCATGGAATGGAGCGTTAAGAGCGTGACATCCACTTTCCACATATGCTGGGGTGCGCAGGCCGGTCTGTATTATCATTATAACATACCGAAATACCACCTGAGCGAGAAGATCTCCGGCGTGTATCCCCATACCCCGAATGTAAAGGACGAGCCTCTCACCCGAGGGTTTGACGATGTGTTCTGTATGCCGCACTCGCGGCATACAGAGGTCCGCGCTTATGAGATCCACAAAAACCCGCGCCTCCATGTGATCGCTGAATCCAAAGAGGTAGGAGTGAGCATCATCACATCGGAAAAGGCCGGGCAGGTGTTCGTGACGGGGCATTTCGAATATGACGCGAAAACGCTGGCATATGAGTATGAAAGGGATATCGAGAAAGGCCTTACGCCCAACATTCCCGATAATTACTTTCCGCAGAACAATCCGCAGAACGACCCAATCGTCAATTGGAGAGCGCATGCGAACCTGCTCTTCACCAACTGGCTGAACTATTATGTCTATCAGCGCACGCCTTATGATCTGGCCAATGTGGGAAAGGACGAATGATGATCCCCGTCGAGACAAAAGACGCTCCCGTGCCTTCCGGTCCTTATTCACAGGCCGTCATTTCCGGGAATACGGTCTATGTTTCCGGACAGATACCTATCGATCCTATTGACAGAACGATACCTGACGGAACGGAAGATCAGATCAGGACTGCGATAAAGAACCTCATCTCGATCCTTTCTGCCGCAGGGGTCGAGAGCGGTCATGTTCTGCAGGTGATTGTCTACCTCACAGATATGGATGACTTTGCCATGATGAACTCTGTCTATGCAGAAATGTTCGGCAGCCCTTGCCCAGCAAGGACCTGTATCGGAGTGAGTTCTCTTCCGAAAGGCGTAAAGATAATGATCGATGCCGTGGGAGAACGCTGTCACTGACCAGTCATCTTCGGATTTATCAGCTTGCCTAGGACGGCATCTCTGACGAACTTATTGTATTCCGACAGGTCAGGACGGGTCTCGACGATGTCTTCAACCGAAGAAAGGATGTGCCCGAACACTTCTTTGAATATCCTGCACGAATTCCCTCCGGCCTTGTCGAGCCCTGTTTCATAGTAGGCGTCAATGCTGCATCCTCCGTTGCAGAATTTGTAAAGGCTGCATTCTGCCATGCATCTGTTCCTCCGTTCAATGGTGCCGGCAAGTATCTTCCCGAACCCTTCCGTGCGGAACGCATCCGATATCAAATCCGTTTCTCGGATATTCCCGAGCTTGAACTCCGAAGGACAGCCCTTGCCGCACGGATAAAGGTCTCCGTTAGGGTATACGCATATCCATTTGGTAAGACAGGAATCGTGCGCACAGTCCGACCCCTGCGGCTCTCCGAGGGCGCTCAGGACATACAGATAATGGGGGATGAGAGGCACCTCCGCATTCTTATCGTGAAGCCAGCTGTCAAAGCATTCGATGCTTGATCTTATGTATTCCTCTGCATTCGGGACCGTCTTCCCGCATGCCGCGCACCCCGCGGGTATGACCGGCGCGAAGGATACTGCGGTCTTGTCGGACCTGAAACCTTCGTATATCTCTTTTTGTTTGGACGCTGTTTCTGCGGATATCGTGGAACTGACGGAAAACACCCTTTCTTTGTCGCTCAGGTACTCGATCCTCTCTTTCACCGTATCGGTGTTCTCTCTGAGGACATCGTTGTAGGGGCCTTCGAATGATACCCCGATGTTTATCATCTTCTCTCTGCAGAAATTTATGAACTTCCTTTCCAGCAAAATACCGTTCGTCTGGATCGTGTTCCCGGTCCTGCGGGAATTCTTACCGAAATACTTTTCCTGAAGATCTATTGCCTCTTTGTAAAATTTGAACGGCATGAGAAGAGGTTCTCCCCCGTGCCATACGAACCATACGGACTCGTATTCTTTGGACAGCATGCTGAACAGCCTTTCCAGGGTCTCGATGCTCATTTTTTCGGGGGACCTTTTATCAGGAGTATGATAACAGTGCCTGCAATTGATATTGCATTCAAGCGTCGGCTTTATTATAACGGAGATAAAAGGCCTCATGATCCTTGATCTGGCTCAGAACGGCCAGTATGTCCATACGCCGTTGAATCCGTTTGTTATGTAGCAGCAGAACGCACAGCATACAACGATGCAGCCTGCCAGTCCCGCATACCACCAGCCGGAAGAACAGCATCCTCTCTCGTTGCAGCACGGATAGCTGCAGTTTGTCGGACCGCCGTGTTCTGCCTCGTCGACGCGCTTAGAATAATCGTTCGGTTCTTTGGCGTGCATGGCAATCGCAGTGAACGCCGCCGGAGACTGGTTCATATACAACTCTGTCAGACTTTCGATGGTTCTTGCATCGGGAGACATGGTTTTACCTTCTATCTGCTGGATAAGCACAATCCGCGTACCCCTTAAAAATATATTAATTGTGTGGTCGGAGACTTTGACGGAACCTCTTGATCTCTGCGCCCTAGAATTGTGAGTATAAAGACGATGTAAGTGGTTTTGGACAACACTCTTTCCTTTGCTGTCCGTTTGATTCTCTTTACTGTTTTTCCACACGAAGTGCAATAAACGCATAAACGACAGCGAAAAGAAGGACTACCAGCCCTCCCATGATAAGCGCCGTGGTCACACTCAGGCTGTCTGAAGTAAAAATCATAATTGCGAGAATCACAACTATTATCACCATAAGTATGGCGGCAAATAATGATGCTTTGCTCAGTTTCATAGTAGGAGAACGGCATTAGTACTATATAAAAAATAGAGGGAAAAGTGGAGCTATATCAAGATGGATAATGAGACATAATATCCATAAGGGCTGCTTTGCATTCTAAGCCAAAAGGCATCAGCGGACATAACGTTTTATTTGTGAACCCTTCATATTACTCCGCAGCATATGTTCGGGTATACGGTACCGCTCTACACCAAACTGTCCCCTTCTGATCTTTCCATTTACAGAAGATACTATTGCGAGACATGCCATCAGCTGAGATCGGAATACGGGATCATGTCGACATCAGCAGTGAACTACGACATGACGTTCAACACGATAATAATGAACTCTTTCCTTAACGATGTTCCGTATTTCGAAGGAACTGGTAATTCCATCCTATGCGTTCTTAAGAAACCAAAGGCGGATTCCGGCCTTTTCAGAAAGATGGCGGCGTACACGGTCCTTCTAACAAAATGGGAGCTCGTGGACGATTCTTTCGATAAACCGTCATTGAAAAGCAATGCCGCTTCGCTGGTGCTCGGGCGTGCCATATCAAAGGCAGAACGGTCGTATCCCGAATATGACGAGGCGGTCGGGAACGGATTCGAAGAACTCAGAAAAATGGAGGATTCCAAGTGTAAGGACGCAGTACTTATGGGCGAGGCGTTCGGCAGGTCTCTGTCCTATGCCTTGAGCAACATGGCAGGAGAAAAAGCAGGAAAGGACCTGGAAGGTCTGTTCACGCACCTGAGCGCTTCCGTGTATCTCATGGATGCGATAGACGATCTCGATCAGGATTATCTCGACGGCACATACAATCCTCTGCTTGCCAGCGGAAAGCCGTTCAGGAACAAGATGCAGTTCATAGAGGATAATCTGTATGAGCTCTCCGATTCTCTCAATAAGGTCATCGGCAGCCTTCAGAGGTCATATTCGGCCATAAGGGATATGATGGCATTCGATGTCGGGATATCGGACAACATCGTCTACTACGGGATACCGGAATCGGCAAAGAGGGTCCTGACGGGTTCGAGCGAAGCCAAAGCGAGCATCAAGAATGCTTTCGAAGGCCGCAAGAAAAGGAATGCGTTATACTGATCTTTTTCCTGATGGGTCGTAATTAGAACAGACACTCAGGATGTATGTTTCTTCTCCTGTGAGAGTGCACAGCGCGTTCCCGGCCGACATCCTCAGGCTGTTGCAGTTCTCGCATGACCCCGGCCTGTATCTTTCACATGAGCTGCTGCTGTCCGTCGGTATGCTCTTGAGCGAACACACCCAGATGTCCTGTGAATGGATGCAGAACCTGCACGTGCGGCATTTGAGGTAGTTCTCATTGGTCATGGGATCATCTCCCTGCGATATCTCTGCGGTCTATCCTCATCATATGATACGTCCTTACTTCTCCGCCTCTCTTCCCGCATGAAAGATCGAGGTCCGCAGCAAGCCTATAGCTGCATTTCTCAAGGCACCGTCTCGACCCGTAGTTCTCGGAATCGCATCTCGCCTGTACCCATTTGTAATCGGTGTTCCGGAAAATGAATCCTGTGACCGCGCCTAAGGCCTCTGTCATATACCCTTTGCCCCAGTGCTCCTTTGCGATGCAGTATCCCAGCTCGCAGTATCCGTCCTCAGGAAAATCCTGCACCGCCGTAATGCTGCCTATCGGCTCCCTCTTTTGCCTGAGCGTTATGCACCAGTCCATCGTCCCAAACTCGTATGCGCGCACCCATCTCCCTATCACCCTTTCTGATTCTTCCAGGGACCTGTGCGTCTCCCATGAAAGGAACTCGGTCACATCGTCATCGGACATCCAATTGTCGTATGCTTTCACCGCATCCGTCATGGAGAACTGCCTGAGATAAAGGCGCGGAGTCTGTATGGGAAGTGTTCTGTTCACGCTGTCACCCGTCCAAGATGTCTATTGAAAGGGACCTCATCACATCCAAGGCCTTTCTGTGAAGGCCCTCATCATAGCTTGCGACGCATTTCGGATCCACCATTACCTTTGATCTGGGATATGCCGTTTTCAATATGACCGCGTTCGCGATCACGCATATGTTCGTGGCCACTCCGCAAAGCTCTATCTCATCGGACCCTTCCAGCAGTTCAACGAGATCTAGGCTGCCGAACGTTCCCTTCTCGATCGTTTTCCCTCTTTTCTGATATTTTGCGACTTCCCCGAAGATCTGCCATCCGGGAGTCCCCTTTATGCAATGTTCGACCGGGATATGGGCGCCTTCGTCCGTCTCCAGGTAGTCTTTGCCGTGGGTGTCCATCGTAAAGAACACTTTCTCTTCGTTCTCAAGATACCCTTTGATCTTGGCGACTATGTTCTTTTCTATGGCCTTGGCCTGCGGAGACCCCAGGCTGCCTGCAACAAAATCAACCTGATAATCAACGACGACCAACGCGCGGGGCATGTAATCTGATATGTTCGGTCTCTATCTAAAAGTTATGAGCCTACCTGCTGGTCCAACCCTGGATCCTATTGAAAAACTCATGCGTCCGCCGGCTTTGTCTTGCGGTCAAATCCTTTAATGATGTTCCTGAGAACATAGAAACTCCATACAACAACAATGGCAGACGCTACCACTTCTGAGACCGTCGCTCCCCACCAGATGTATGTCAGCCCGGTCGTTGCGATCATCGCCACATAACACAGGGGGACCATGAGGAGATTTCTGAACAGAGTAGACACCAGGGACTTCATTCCCATGCCCAATGCCTGGAACATAGATTCAGCCACCATCCCCATTGCCATGAACGGAAGGAACAGAGCGGCGATCCTCAGGAACTCGGCCATTCCTCCCCTCAGGTATTCTGTACCCGGGTCATATGTGAAGGCGAAGACCATCTGAGACGCGAAGATGATGGTGATGACACATACTGCGATCATCAGCAATACGGATATTTTCAGTGCGTACACGTATGCGGCCTTGACCTTATCGTAACGCTTTGCCCCGAACGCTGCTGCGCAGACCGGCACTACTCCCGCAGCGATGCCCATCAGAGGTATGGTGAGGATGCTCAGCACCCTCCAGTCCGATGAGTAGATCGCTACTCCGTCATCCCCGCCTGCCTCCAGAAGTATCAGATTCATGAATATCGATACGATCGAGATGATCGTCATCTGAAGGGCTGCAGGGATACCGACTTTGAATATGTCTTTGATGATCTCGGATTCAAATCTGAAACCTCTGAACCTGAACCGCAGATAAAGGTCCTTCTTCACAAAGTACCAGTACAACATAGCCAGCATCGCAATGCTTTCTGCGATGACCGTCGCCATCGCCGCACCGGTCATCCCCCATCCTAACCCGTAGTCGTAGATAAAGAACGGGTCGAGCACCAGATTGATGATGGCAGCAAGTATTAGCACATACATAGAGCGTTTGGCTGCCCCTTCTGCTCTTAAGATGTTTGCAAGCACCCCAGTTACCATGAACACACCCATGAAGGCCACTATCGGCAGCCCGTAGTTGATGCACTCCCTTATCGTGCTTTCTTCTGCGCCTGACCCGAGCACTCTCAGGATCGGTTCCAGGAACAGAACGAACAGAATCGTCATTATCACGCTTCCAATGAGAACAAGGATGATGGCGTGCGCCGCGGTCCTGTCCGCTCCGGCCTTGTTCTCTGCGCCGATCCTTTTTGATATCGCGGAAGCCGCTCCTATGCCTATTCCAGTGCTCACTCCGATGATGATGAAGAACACAGGAAAAACCAGACCGACGGCAGCGAGCGCGTCTCTTCCCAGTCCGGACACCCATGCGGCATCCACCAGGTTGTTAACGGCTTGCGCTACAAGAGCAACAGTAGTCGGAATCGCCATCGCAAGTATCGCTTTCTTTGGATCCCCAAGCAAAGTCTCTACTTCTTTGGTTTTCTCGTCTTCCGCCACTGCACCCGCCCAGTCCACCTACCAGAACGTACTATTTTATCTTTTCATTAAAACAGACTTTGCACGCATAATTCCGTTTGCGTTTGATGCCTAAAGCCGTGTTCCAGGGAAAAATATGACCAAGAGCAGATAATTACAGAAAGTGCTACGTTTACGCGCTGACTTCTCTTGGACGCGCCATTGCCAGCGACCCTGAATTTTTTTACCTCGTTACGCTCCGGTACGCTTGCCTGACGGAAATCGCCCAGCCACCACCTCTCACAAAGTGGGAACTTTATAGGCAGAACAAAAACCCATTTCAATAAATTGAAATCTGCCCCAAGACCGTGAACGGTCAAACCTCAGACACCTAAGAGACTAACTCATAATTGTATCGACCTGATTAAATATCCTCAAACAAAAATCTACTGATCATGGTAGAAATATCAGAAAATAAAGAAAAACTGTATGATGAACTATGCGAGCTGCTGGAAAGATACGAAACTACAATCTTCCTGGAAACAACAGCAGAGATCATGGGAGAACTATTCAAGACAATAATAAACGCATCAAGAGACTCCAAGAAAAAATAAACCGTTTTGTCTCCTACAAACCTCTTACTTTTTCTTATCAATTTGACATTCGGGCAAAGCGTCATTGACAAAATCACTTCTTACACTTCTTACTGGAAATAGGCTCAGTATGAGAGGAACCAAAAAACCATTCTAACAATGATCAACGTCAAAAAGAATAATAAAAACACCCAAAAACAAAAACGATCAAACTGCCATTGTAGTAGAGAAGACATTAAATAAAATGATAAAGGGTTTGTTCAAAGTACCGAGAATATCGCGGCAATTACTAGGATGTTGATTATTACTCCTATTACAAAGCCTATCACGGCAAATATAAGGAAGCTAACCAGATCGTCCGTTGACTTCTTTGTGACAAAGAATATGATCAGCGCAACGATAATAACGATCACTAGACCAATGATACCCAAAAGGAGAGCCGACAGCAATCCCAATATCAGCCCCAATATGCTATATGTGTTTTTAATATCCAATTTCAGTTTTTCACCTCCTTACCTTATTCCAGATAGTATTGACACTGGTGTGTAAAAAATAAATACTTTTTGTGTCTGGCAATAGAGTTCATTAAGAATTTAAGACAAATTACCATCATATTCGTCTCTATTCAGTGCCAACTCTGGTGTGGCCTATTCTTGGAATTCGGTGTCCGCAGGTTTTGACAGTGCCGATATGAACAGCACTGTAATAATGACATTTTGGCATATTGGAAAACGTATAAATGGCACAGTCCTCGATAACAAACAGGCGGAATACGGCACGGATTGTGTCGACACCGTCTACACTTTATTCCTTATTCAATACAGCTTCAGCCAGAGAGAAAGGGTATGAAGGAGGGCCAGCCTACCAGCCTGACGTACTCTTGTCCTTTGCAAATATGCGGATGCTTACTTTAGCGATCCGCTACGTCGCATTCAAGCACATTCAAACAGTTTCCACACGAAACATCAAAAAACCATAAAGACCTCCGCGATCAGAGTTTTGCCCAGTTTCAAATACGGCATTATTCATATGTGAAAAATATGGAAATGATCAGGTCCTTTGTCTCGATCAAAATACCGGCAACGCCTGCTGTAAAAAGAGTTCAGGAAATGCTTAAGGAGATCGGAGGAGTCAATGTCTCTGGGGATGTCCACTTGACTTTGCGTTTTCTGGGCGATGTGGATGCGAAGAAGATCAAAGATCTGTCGGGACGCATGAGATCATTGGAAAAATATCGATCATTCAATGTTTCCATGAAGGGGCTGGGGGCTTTCCCCAATACCAAGGATCCGCGCATTGTGTGGATAGGCGCCGATATGGGGGGCTATTTCAACGATATCCTGTCGGACCTGGACGGGATGCTTGACGCATCCTCTATTGATTATGATCAGAAACCATTCAAAGCGCATGTAACTGTCGGAAGAGTGAAGACACCCTCCGACGGCCTTATCGACCTTCTTAAAAGAGAGAAGAACCTGGAGACAGGCTCATTCCTCTGCTCAGAGATCTTTCTTATGAAAAGCGAGCTTATGCAGAAGGGGGCAATACATTCGGTGATCGGTTCGTTCCGCCTTGCCAAAGAATGACGGTCAATTGATATTATTTGAAAACCCAGCCTTAGCTGCGGCCTGTAAAAAAAGTGCCAGCCCCCCTAAAAAGTGGTATTTGAATGAGTTTCTTTACTTGCCCTTTTTCTTATCGCGAAGATATGATACCAGGCCGAGGACCGTGACTATTATCACCGGTACGACCCATCCCCAGAGCTGATCGAGCAGGAAAACGTATGCAAGTATCAGACCTACGATCCCAATTACTCCAAACTTCCTCAGGATGGCGCCGCCGCCCATGAGCAGCATGAACAATACCAGCACAATCAGCATCACGATGGCGCCCAATGCACCTGAGGTCAGCTGAATGAACGCAAGGTCCAGCGAGTTATCGCCGATGAGGTCCATAACGATCGGCTCTATGAAATAGCTTATCACCACAGGCACTACCACTACAAGCAGGATCGTCATAACGATCCCGCCCAGCAGCGATACCAGCGGATTCTTGTTCTTTGATTCTTTTGCCATTACTATCACTCAATATTTTTCTGAATTCCGCATCCTCTTTGTTAAGAGCGGCAGAATTCCGTCATTGACGAATCATACAACGCTTGCATTATATTTTTACCTTGAGTATATAGTGTTCTTCCAACATATTCGGTATGCAGACGATTTCGCTGAACTGTGAATAGAAATAAAAAGACCGCCGAAGCGGCCGTTGGGTTTATGATTTGAATCTGTACTTCTCGTTGTTGAGCAAGAATGCAAAGATTATTCCGATTATTCCAACAAGAATTCCGCCTGTGAGTAGAGCGATTATCGAACCAATCAGACAGAGTATGAATGCATTCTTGTGATTCTCCAGTTTGTAAATATACATACAAGACAGCAGCGTAATTATTCCGCCCAGAAGACACACTGCACCTACCACTGGCCCAGCGATGAAGATGAAACCGACTCCAAGGGCGATAAGGGCTACGCCGGCAAGGAGCGAAACTATCGCCCACAATATGCCCAGCACCAAGATTATTGTCAGTGTTCCTCCGAGCCCCTGTGCGCTCTGCTGCGGCGCGTTGCTCGGACCATAGTTGTTGGTCCAATTCTGTTGATTGTTATTCTGATTTGATGACGAGCCCGATACCGCTGCTCCGCAACTCGGGCAGTATACCGATCCATAATCGATTTCTTTTCCGCATTTTGAACAATATGCCATGTTATGCCTCTTTGATCATAAGATAATCCGTATTACTGGTATAGAAAGATATGGATATGTATTCAATAGAGTATAAGGATTTAACATTGAACATTGCTCGCTTTCGAAAACCGCTTTTTGCGATATATAGTAGCGTTTGCCTCTGCGGCCAATTCCTACTGGTTCTGAGAGAGGCTTTTTTATACGCTGCAAATCACTTATTATTGCCGTATCCATGGAAAGAGAATTCCGCGAAAGAAACGAGATGATAGACTTCGAGAAAAGATTCCCGGGAATGAATATCTTACCGCCTGCCGAATTACGACGGCAGTCGTGTGAAATCGACCGCCATCTGTCCAAATTCAGGAAACTCGCAGCAGGATCCATCGAATGGCATGAGATGCAGCAGGAACTGGGCATGATGGCATCCGCAGGCCTCGGCCCAAAGCTCAGAGCGTTGTTCTATGAAACAACTCTGCCGAAATGCGGAAAGGACCTATACGTCTACCCTGGGGTGACGTTCTACTTCCCATATAACATATCGATCGGCGATAACGTGTACCTGAACAAGAATGTGTCCATTACCGCAAGAGATGAGGTAACAATAGGAAACAATGTTCTTATAGGGCCGAACGTCGTCATCAATACAGGAAACCACACATTCTCGGACAGAGACATCCCCATAGTGAAACAAGGGCACACATCTGAGAAGATCGTTATCGGGGATGATGTGTGGATAGCCGCCAACGCGATAATACTGAAGGGCGTAAACATCGGCGAGGGTTCGGTAGTGGCCGCCGGGGCGGTCGTGAATAAGGATGTTCCGCCATACACGGTGGTAGGCGGAGTGCCTGCGAAGATCATCAAGATCAGAGGAGAATGAAAAATTCCTGATATCGCACTGCTTCGTAGATACGCGATCGGACATTTCAATGCATAATGTACCTAATTTAATGTCTGGCTATTAAGGTAAGCGAACGGGAGGGGATTCGAACCCCCGGCCTGCAGCTTAGGAGGCTGCCGCCATATCCAGACTAGGCCACCCGTCCAAGATTAATGGGTTTGAAAAATAAGGGGTTTATTCTTCTTTCTGACCGTCTTCCAGATCTTTCTTTCCGATGGACCAGACCTCGACGAACTCCACTGTGTCGACGCCGAAGGCCACTCTCAACTCGGAAACGACCTTGAACCTTGCCATCTGCCAGTCCGGGTTGAACTTTGCCATGTCCGGGAGAGTTACCGTTACTTTGTCTCCGGGGAATTCGAATACGAATCCCTCGCTGTCGCCGTAGCAGACCTCCACTGTGGCCTTTGCCTTCTCTACGGGTTCCTTGATCTCCTCGGTCACAGTGAACTTGTACAGCAGGTCGAATCCGGCCAGGGGGCTGTTGAAATCTACCTTTACACGCCCGGCGCCCACGGACATTATGTGTCCGGTGCGGTTTCCGAGCGTCACCTGAAGCCCGGGGTAGGGGTTGATCTCCTGCCTGTTGAACTCCCTTATCGGATAAATCTCTATGAGCTTGGGGTCTCTTCCGCCTGCGGCGTCCTCTGCGGGGATCAGTATCTCTTTCTCCACGCCTACTTCCGCCTTTGAGATCGCCTCATCGAGTATAGGGAACAGTTTTCCGGATCCCACGATGTACGCCATCGGCGCATAGGTATATTTCTCATTGTATATGTCTGCCTCTTTGGCAACGGCTTCGTCCGTTGTGTCATAAAGTTTACCGCTCTCTGCCAAATAGGCTTTGTAATCGAGGCGGATCATCTTTTTAGCGTCATTGTCTGCCATTTTCAATCACCGTGATCGATGATTCTCGATCCAATGCATGGCGCGATTATCTAATAGGTTTTAAAAGTGTCGGTCATTTTTTGTTCCATCCGCATATACTGGGCATGAAAAGTAATAAAAAGAATGCCAACATACATC
>JGI24696J40584_12961629_pt1 | contig 26195 bp, 27 predicted proteins | sample TergutCo191P4_FD_40584 | JGI IMG/M metagenome (IMG submission 40584)
CAAGAGAACGAATAGCATCTAAATTTGCACGAACGGCTTGATATTCTCCACGAATAGAGTCAAGACGATCTCTAAGCCCGCTTATTAAATCACTTTTCTCTCCACCGGAAGTAGTATCATACCAAGTATTTAATAATTCTTCAAGACTTTGGAAATCTTTAACAAACTGTTCTGGATCATCCCAGTCGATATCTAAATAAATACCGACACTACCACTTAAGCTTGTTCCATAACCACTAACGGCTTGAGCTCTGCCGGCCCACCATTCTTCCACAAGAGCATCAATAAGTTTTTTATCAACATCTGATGTACCGAAGAAATGACCAGAAAAGATTTGACTACCATTTAAGAAGCCGCCGCCTTTCCAATTCTCTTGTGCGCTATAAAGATTATCTTTAACGGCGAACTGAGCATCAGCGAGTCTTTTCTTTTCAATTTCTCGTTGAACGTTCTCTAATTCTTGACGATAATCACGCATATCACCAGTAGCAATTGCCCAAGCTTCGGCGTTACGAAGAATATCAAGATTAAGATCAGCCATCCCCAGTTTTTCAATTTCACTACGAATGTCTTCGAATGTTTTTTCAGTAGCCTTGATAGCTTCATTATGCTTTTCAGTGCCACGAGTAGACTCTTTCATAGCCTTCTCATGATCTTCTAAAGCTTTTGAAGCATCGGTTACTGCTTCTTGCACAGCGTTTATCGCTTCAGCTTGTTCTTGCGAACGTTGAGCTGATTCTCTTGCTGCCTCTGCATTCTTTTTCGCAGCTGCATTAAGAAGTGCAAACACTGCAACAGCGGCTAATATAACCGCGGCAAGAATCAATACAATAGGATGCGCCCACCAAGCGGCGGCATTAGCGGCAGTAATTGGTGTCCCGGCGGCAACTGCACCATTCATTGCAGTTTCAGAAATTGCAACACCCTTATTCGCAAGGGCTTTACTTAACAGTCCTGCATTTAATTGGCCGTTTACCATTAACTTCTCTTCATCTAGTTTAATACCGGCACGCTTTGCAGCGGCAAGCACTGTTTCAGCCGTTAATTCCTGACCCATTAGGGTGACATTCATTGCTTTTGCAGCTTTACTGGCGGCTAATACACCAAAACTTGCTTTTAATTCAGCAGTGTACGCCATAGCACTCTTAACAACCATTGGCCCTAAGAAAGCCAATTGCATTAAAAGTTGCAATAAAGCGCCACCAACATTTTCACCTTCACGAATGGCGCTAAATAAATTACCGAACGAATTGGCCAACATGCCGACGCCCATTGCTACTTGACTTAATGAAGAAATAGCTTGTGCTAAATTCGGCATACTTAATGAAGGACCAATCGCGGCTTGTTTTGCCTGTAATTCCTCTAAGCGGCGAGTATAATCATTGGCAGCGTTGGAGGCTTCTTTAAATGCTTGCGCACTTTGTTGTACACCCTCTGACTGCATATTCGACATTTGGTCTTTAAGACCCTTCACGCGCTTTTCGGCAGTAGAAGCACTTGCACTTGCATCGTCCATCTCTTTTTTAGCGGCAGCAAGTTTTTGATTGGCGGCTTCCACTTCTTTTCCGAGTTCTTCCACAGACTTTTTGAACTCTTTATATTTTTTGCTCCGCTTATCAACCGATGCACCAAGTGTTTCAAGTTGATCTTTTTGAGCACTATATCTACTTTCGAGTTTTTGTGCGGCTTTTTCTTGTTGTTTAAACTCATCTGTAAGTTCTTTTAACTTCTTCTTCTCATCCTCTACATCACCAACAAGATCAAACATCTGTCTATCAGCCTGTTGTTGAAAATTCAATAAGAAGTTCTGCATTGCGACATTAAGTTCCTGAACTTGCGCAACAGCATTATCAGTTTTGAAGTCAAACTCAAATGGCTCCTCACCAAGAGCGGCTTGTAATTCGGCTTTAATTTCGGCAACATCTTCTGGAGTCATTTCTAATTTTATTTTTGAAGTTGCTGTTAAAATACCGGCCTGTGTATCACTTACATTTGGACCCATTGCGGCATTCGTGCTAGCCCTAGCTAGATCGTTTAACTTTACTTCACTCTCATAAATAGATGCTAATAACGAAGTGAAACGATCTTTCTCAGCTTGCGCGGCGGCTTTCTCAAACTCAGTACCGTCACGAATAGCTTTATTAAGTTGCTCATAATATTGTAATGTTTTAGTATCACCTTGACGCAGAGTATGAGCTTGTTCTGGTCCACTTTGTGTTGCAGCGATTGAATTGATTGTACGTTGCTGAGCAACCATTGCCCCAGAAGTCGGTCCTTCACCTTTTAAGCGATTACCAACAGCGGCAAAAGAGTCACCTATATTACTTTTTATTGCGGCGCCGGTTTGCCAAACTTTTTCAAGTATATTCTTCATAAAAGCAACGCCGATAAGTCCGAGAATACCTGGAATACCGCCAAAAGCTTTAATAACAGTATCTAAACCATTACCAATATCTTTTATAATAGTATAGAAACCTTTTAACATACTTTCATTTGTAATGTTAGCGAATGCCCGTTGCCATGCTTCTGCGGCTTGTTCTGCCATAACATTAATTGATTGTGTTGCAACACGGAATTGTTCTTCTAACGTCTCTGCACCAATTTCTGAAAATGCAGTGTCGGCGTTACGTAAGAATTTATCCCAGTTATTGAATAAGGCAAGTACTTGCGGGAACTGACGCACACCACCAAGTACCTGTGCAACAGCAATTTGCTGTTTCTGTGAGTATGACTGCCATGCGTCACCAGTCTCATAAATGATCTGGTCCATCTGCTTCAGTTCACCAGAAGCATCTAAGATATGTACTCCTAAGTCGGCGAGTTGCTGTGAGATACGACCAAGTGTAATTTCACCGTCTGTGCCAGTTGCTTTTAATTGGTCAAAACGTGTTAAGATTGTTTTATAAGCATTACCAACAACTGATGCCGTCATCATTGTTGTTTCACCAACAGTCGCGATAATCGCCGCTAGGTTTTCATAAGACAAACCTAACTGCGCGGCACCAAGAGCGGATGTTTGCATCGCTTCTGCAATGTATTCAAAGTCAACAGCAGTATCAGCACCGAGACGTGCAGCAATAGAAGCGGAACGCTCTAATTGCTCACCAGTCATTTGGTATGTATTCCAAACAGTGGTCAAGCTTTTGCTCATCTCTTCCGCGGCGATACCAGCAGCGCGAGCTGCTTTAATAGTTATATCCGTACGGCGCTCTACTTCCGCGTCGTCAAGACCTTGCTGGAAGTAAATGAGAGACGCGGCAGAGTATTCTTTCGCCGTTGTTATAAGTTCACGAGATTTTTGGATAGTTGTATCAAATACTTGTTGCATTTGCACATTAGACTTTTCCGCAACAACTTGGATATCAACCATATTTTGATTTAGGTCTTTTGTCCACTTAACGGCCGCTTGTGCTTGGCCGACTAAAAAGTCTTGAACCGACATGGCGGCACGGAACTTCACAGACTGTGTAAGCACACGATGCATTTCTTTTAAATGGTCATTAAATACAGTTAGTTTTGCATCAGCAGACGCAATTGTAGTAGTAAGTGCATTAAAGTTGTGATTCATACCAGCTTGTTTCAATATAGAAGCAAGCTTCTCGGCAGAAATACCGGACTTCGCCAATTCAGTATTGAAGCGGCTAAGCGATACGCCGTCGACCGATGTAGCTTTTTGTAAAGCTTGTTGTAAGAACTGAGCGGCAGCTTGACCTTCTTTCTTTATTGGGTCAAACATAGCTTCAGGCTTATTCCCAAACTTATCCAACTTGAACATATCGTCGACTTCCCGTTTCAACACACCAAGCTGGGTCTTTAGCGCATCGGTTTCGGCGCTAAATGCTACGTCATAAATTAACATAAGCGGCCTCCTTTCTTACATTTTATTTTGGTAGGTTCGGCTCCACTTTTTTAATGAAGTCCATAACCATTGAAAGTTTATCTGATTCGAGTGTGGTCAGCTGTTCTGTCATAGTTTGCTGATCTTTAATATTGTGCCGTGCAATCGCATCAACGATTCCTTTCGCGGAATTTTGATAACTAAGCGCGGAATCAATTGATTTTTGTAATTCCTGATAATACCAACCGCGGTAATATAAGAATTCGTCTTCTGTAATGCCTTCTACAAAACGAAGTACCGGCATAACAAGATCATATGTTTCAATCATCTGAGAGAAACGAATTTCCGAAAGTGTAAGAAACTCTAAGTTAAGATTTGACACTTCACGAAGAAATACAAGATCAGAGATAATACGCTGATTTGGGGCAAAGATGTAATCATCGCCGCTGTCCATGATTAGAGCGGTTGCCATGCCGATCGCTTTCACTAAGCCGTCATACTCGCCGTTTAAGCGTATATTTACAGCGTTACCGTTTATGTGAGTTGTGGTATTTTTAATCGGCTGTTCTGTGAACAGGGTATTCACTTTGATTAAGTGATCTGTATTCTTAGTTGGAAAAGCCTGAATTGGAATTACTGGTGTTACTGGTAATTTTAGTACGTTGTTGTCAAGAGCCGCCGACTCTTCTGGGGTAAGTGCAACTTGAGTTTCGCGCATTTCTGCAAGTATTTTACCAGCTTGTGCATTTACAGAACCAGGTTCGTCCTCTGTCATCGCAGCGATTACATCTTCTGGAGAAGGTTTTACTGACTTTGTAGTTGGTATGCCATTCTGACCACCAAGAGCTTGATTGATTACCTCATCTGCGCTCATACCTGCGTACTTGTTGATTGAAGTAATTTTTGTTGTGTTATTCTGATCCATTTTCTCGTCTCCTTTTTCTAATTAAGTTATAATTTTGTTTTGCGAACGGAGCTCTCAATTTTCTCCGTTTTGCGTTCTATTATTAAAAGGAAGTTTTAATTATAAAATAAAAAAAAATTTTTTTGAGTTTAGTTTTCAAAAAATTTAGAATGAGTAAGAGGGGAGTGAGAGAATTGGATTTGGTAGATAGAGGAGCGTGTTTTAAGAAAAAAATCTTGACGGGGAGATTTCCTCCCCCGGGCACTCCGCCGAAAAAAAATTTTTTTTTGCCTGAAAATGCCCTGCCCCAAGCCCAAAAACCCTGTATTTGCAAGGGTTTGCGGGTTTCAAAAAAAAAGTGTTGACAAGTGGCGGTTTTTGCGCTATGATGAAATCAGAAAGTGAGGGAAACGAAAAAACGATTGAACCTTGAAAACTAAAAAGCGAAAAGCGCAAGCGCACACACACAAGCGCAAAAACACACACACAAGCGCAAGCGCACACACACAAGCGCAAGCGCACACAAGCGCAAGATTTACCAAAATTTTACATAGAAAAGAGGTGAAAAATTATGACAAAAAGCCAAAAAGCGCAAGCGCAAAAAGCCATACAAGTATTACAAGATATGGCGATTGCGGGCAAAACACAGGGCGAATTTATGGAAATTGAAAACTTGTTAAAACAAGCGGAAAAAACCATAAAAGCGCAAAGGGCAGAGCTTGACGCCGTTACTCTCGATAATGGTATGAAAAAAATCGAATTGAGAACGGCAAACATACCGGCAAAAGCCGCGTATGTGCGGGAAAGTGAATACAAGGTATGGGCTTAAAAAGCCCATACCACAACAAAAAAAATTGATTGGAGTGTAAAAAAATGACAAACTTATCAACCATTTTGCAGAGATTGCAAACAGCAGAACAAGCAGAACAGGCAAAAACCACAAGCAAGGCAAAACAAGCAGAACAAGCAGAACAAGCACAAGCAGAACAAGCAGACGCAAACGACACAAGCGACATGATACACGGAAAAACGGTAATAATTGACTTTTTTGCAGACTTGCAAGGCTCGGAACGGCTCGCCCGCAAGTATTTGAAAAAGTGGAACAGTTTCGGGAACGGCTCGACAGTCTTACAAGCGACAGACTGGGACGAAGCAAAAAGCAGGGTTTACCTTGCAGTCCTTGAAACCCCGATAACTCCCGACGATGTGGAATTGTGGGAAACGACAAAACAGTATTTCGGAATAACAACGCTTCAGCAGTACCGCAAAGGCTACAACGCTTTCCAGAAGATGATGAGAGAAAACGCAAACAGAAGCACAAAAGTTGAATACAATCAAGATTACGGTTTAACAGGAACAAACGCAAACAAGGCAACAACAGAAGAAGCACAAGAAAGCAGGGAAATCCAAGAAGCAGAACTCGAAATCATCTTAACAGCAATCTTCACAAAAGAACTGAAAATTCAGTTAGAGTTAAAACTTCAAGGATACACGTTAGATGAAATGGCAACAATGACAGGAACATCAAGGCGAACAGTAGCAAACAGGAACACGGAAATCAAAAAAATCTTAGCAACAGCTTACGAAATCAAGTAAAGCGGGCAGCGGGTAGGGTGGGAAACCACCCTACCAGCTTAACCATTTTACACAATACCACAAACACAGCTAAACAGTAATTAGTAAAAACTGGGAAAGGAGAATGAATAATTATACAGAATGTATAATGAATAAATATACAGTTTGATTGCATAAATATTCAATGAATATTTATGCAATTAGTATGCATAAATATGCAGGTGAGCCGCCGGCCACTCTGGCGGCGCGCCCGCGGGCGAGGCGCGCCGTTGTTCGTTCGCGCGCGTCTGCGGGTGATAATATATGGAAAGCATACGGATTCGATTTGGACGTGACTTCCCGAAAAAAAATTTTTTTTTCGTTGCACTTTTTGCCGTTCTGAATTAGATATGTAGTGTAAGGGCAACGCAACAACGCAACGCAACGCAACGCCGGAACAACGAACGGCGAACGGCGCGAGAAAGGGGTGGTAATAAATGTTAAACAAGACCGCCGAAATCAATAGGCTTACGGCAGAGAACGCCGAACTCCAAAAAGAAAATGCCGCCCTAAAAGCGCGGCTCGACAATTTGGAATTAGAGTTCTACCGCGCGCTATTCACCCGTGTAAATATCAATATTGAAGGAGGACAAATCAAATGACAGAAGGACTTTATGAAGTAATGGCAAAGGGCGCACGGATACCTGAAGCATCACCAAACAGTTCCTGCAAAACGTGGAAATTAATTCAAGCCCTAATATGGGCAAGAACAGGACACGCCGCTACAGAACAATTCGCCACCACCTATAAAGGAGAGTATTCCGAAATCATATCTACAAAAGAGATTAAGGAAAGCGACCCCATATATAGGGCGTGGAAAGAAAGAGAGGAAAAAAATGTATAACGTAACACATGACGTCGCTGTGTTACTGGAGAGGGTAATTGCTGGCACGGTAATTACCCCCTCAGAGTTTAACACACGAATAAACAATCTTGCCGCTCTCTATGGAGATGAAGCTGTTGGCGAAAGCTATACACTTCTAATGAGCGTCTGCGAACCCGATACACAAAAAAGAATCCGCCGACTGGCAGAAAGTGAAGTGTTAGACTATGAAAAAGCGCACCAACCCAATACTTGTGACGGTTTTTGCTATCCTTGCTGTCCTCTTAATTATCTCCGTCTACCATATCCGTGCTACAGAAACCAACGCAGCCTACGCCTACCAGGATATAGGGAGATGGATAGTGACGCCGGGCGACACACTATGGAGCATTGCAGAACGTCACAGTGACAACCGCCACGACATCCGTAAGGTAATATATGAAATGCAACAACTAACTCCGGGACTAACTGCCAATATACATCCTGGTGATGAAATCTGGGTACCACTATACGAATGTATGGACTGGCCCTATTATGAAGGAGATTAAAATGTATATAAAATTAAAAGACCGCAAGCCCATCTTAGGGTTTGCGGTCGTCAATACAGAACGTACTAAACAAATGAAAGTACCGACAGACTACACTCCACACGGTATAATCATTGATGAAGGGCGTGGCTTTCTCTTAGACCAATGGGGTAATCTCTGGATAGCCGATTGCTACGATAATCTAATACCTGTGGACGATAACAAATACCATGCCGTGGAAGGAAGGAGCGCAGACTAATGGAAACACCGATTTGCCGCGAATGCGGCGTGCCTATGGACGATTACTCGAGACCTCAACGTCCCTATTTCATCTGTCCTGAGTGTGGAGGCGATGACTCAGGCGTAGAGGTTGAATGGTGCGATTGCGGAGAGCCACTCATTGACGGTTGTTGCGATTGTGGTCAATCCGAAGAGTCTGAGGGCTAATGCCCTCGGACGGCCCGCGCGCACGCGTGGCGGGCCGTTTTTCGTTTTCGCGCGCCGTCGAGCGGAAAAGATTACTGACGACTCATAGTGTTCAACGTATAAAACTCCCGAAAAAAAATTTTTTTTCGTTGCACTTTTTGCCGTTCTGAATTAGATATGTAGTGTAAGGGCAACGCAACAACGCAACGCAAGCGCAACAACGCAAGCGCAAGCGTGGCAAGCGAGTAACGCTCCGAACGCTCCTAACTATCAAACGTGAGTAAAATGGTGCAAAAATTTTTTGAAAAAAATTGCACTATTTACGCTTGATAATTAGATATAGGGTGTAAGGGCAACGCAACAACACAACGCAACGCAACGCCCTAACAGTACACGCAACACAAGGCAGTTCTCTCTTTTACCGCTGAAACGCTAAGGGCTACACCAAAGCGTGGCGGTGAAAACCTCTTGAACCGCCACGTTTTGGTGTAGGTCTTAGTAGTAAGTCAGTGAGCCGCACAGCCGATATTACGGCAATCATGAGCCTCGAAACCATGGGGCAGACACTTGGCGGCAAGACATTCTGACAAGTACACTGAAATCTACAAGTCGCAAACCCTCGGGGTGCACACTGGGTCAGTAGCGACACGGGCAATCCAATCCCGACCAAAACGTAGGACTTGCAAATAGCAAGTAAAAATTAAAGAGGAGATACTATTATGGCTAACTTATTCATCGGTAAAAGAGAGGCAATGAGCAACAATTCCACGAAGTACGGCTACTCCATCGACGGGCTGTGCGTCAAGACTCCGGCGGGCTATCGCTCCATTAACGGCACACTGGTCAACGGGGCTGTTTCGACTGACGCGTCGAACATCGTCAAGGAAACGGTATACCTTGAAACCGTCAAGCGCGGTCAGGTTATCGTGATGGACGCTGTTCCCTACAACGTATACGGCGTGTCCGAAATCAATCCCACCACGTCCCGCTTCGAGCTGTTGAACCTTATGACGGGCGCGGTCGAAACCAGTGTACTGAATATCGCCGAAAAAGCGGTCGGCATCCTTTGGGATACTTTCGAGTTCCCCGAAAAGGCAATCGCTGGCGGCGCGGCGGCTATTCAGCTCAACGAGTTTACGCCTGCTCAACTGCGCGACTTGAGGGCTGGCAAGGTCACACTTGAGGAACTCCGCACGCCCAAAACCGTCGAGAGTCTGGAGAGCATACTTGGTCAGATGATTGCCAACGTCGTGGCGAAAAACTGCTCAAACGGCTAAACGCCGACAGGGGCATACAGCGAGGGGCGGCAATCGCCGCCTCTCTCGCTCCCCTTGCTCTTTTACCCCACAACTTGAAAGGTAGGGGTAATCACTATGGCTAAAATTGTAAAATCTATCACGTATCTGGTATTTGCTGAATGGGCTATCGCTCTGGCGAACGGCGAGGAAATCGAGGGCTTCGACCTTGACCTTTTCGTCGAAAAGGCTGAAAAGCTCATAGAGCGCGAAACAAAAAAGTCGGAGTATAGCAAGTCCAACAAAAAGCCGACAGTCAGCAAAGTCAGCGATACCACAATCGCGAACGCTGAAGCAATTCTCGGCGTTCTGTCAACCGAACCCATGACCACCGCCGAAATCAACGCGGCTTTAGGCACGGAGTTCGAGCCTCTCACGGTGTCGAACGCTATCCGGTATATCGAGCGTGAAACGGCAATCGTGAAATCGAAAAAGGTCGAGTCCGTTACTCGCGTAAAGAACGGCGTGCAATGCACCGACCAGTCACCCAAGACGGCATACGCTTTAGCGGAATAGTTGGAATTGGGGCGGTCTGGAGCAATCCAGACCGCTCCGCTCCACGGCTTTAGGGGGTGGTACTTTGTCGGAGCAAATCCTATACGAAAGCAAAGCCCGCAATCCGTCCAAACGAGAGTGGGCGAACACGCTACTGCAAAAACTCCATACCGCAATCGAAAGCGGTAAAACACCAGAGGAGGCACTTGAAACGCTCACACTACGTCAATACGATTTCCTTGTGGATTACGGTATTGACTTAGACGAGTTTATACTGTCCCCCGAACAACGGAAAAACATAGGCGAACTAATGAAAAAGGGGGCAGGTCGTCCGACATTCCCGAACGGCTACGACAAAAAATATCCGCCAGCAAAGCGGGCGTTTTTTGAAAAGCTGACCGACTTCATCATAGCAGAGGGCGGAGAAATCGCAGACCGTCCAAAATGTAACTACCGTGACATTGACTTTACGCTTGAGGGCGTACATTACAGAATCGTGTATAGCGTGCCTACTAAAAAGTAGGCACGCTTCACGGCTCTAAAAAGGAGTGTGATAAAATGACAGGTCAATTATGTCTGCCGGCTCCGCCGGTAGTCCTACTATTGCCGGAGTTCTGTTTGACCTCACTGCCGGCAAATGAACCGCCGTCAAAACCACCACGCCGGAAAAAGGCGAAACCGATACCAGAACCGCCGCACAAGTTCAGCGGCAAAATCAAGTTATACTGGCAAGAATTTGAAATCAAGCCCGACATAATCATCGAGATACAGAACGCCGAAATGTACGCCTGCATGGAAATACTGCACGGCGTTTACCATCTGGAAACCCTATCGGAAAAAATATCTAATCGAGATGACTTCACGACATTCTACGAACTTATAGCCGCGAAAGCTGAAAGCTATGTGAACATGGTGAAACGACTCAAACGGCTCAAGGTCGAAAGCTGGGACTGGGACTGGGTAGACTAATCGCCCACTATACCGGCGCGCGCTGCTGACAGTAGCTCCGGCGCGCGCTGACGTGGGGAATTGAGCATAGAGGTTACTGTCATTTCCTCGTATGGTGCAACTCCATACTTCCCCGACACTCCTTTCTTCATATACAGAACACCCCCTCTCTTAAAAATAGCCGCACTCCGTTAATTCGGGGTGCGGCTATTTTTTTTGTCTTTTTACAAGGTAGCCTACTCCAGAGCGGGCCGCGCGCATGCGCGGCGGCCCGTTTTTCGTTGCGCATATCCGGCCGGCGTTTTGATTTGGCGCCCATACTGTCGATACTTTTTCTGCGACTCCCGAAACATATAACCCATACTCCATACTCCTCTCATACTGTCTTTAGATACTACACCCAGTCTTCCGCCAGTCCTCAGATCCAACAGCCCATCCGCTCCACAGTCCTCGGCGCGCTCAGTTCCTCTCCCGCTCTATACTCCACATCCCCGCACGCTCGCGCCACACTACTCCCTCACTGTGCACCGGCACCTCTGCATCTACTCTTCATAATTTTTATTTAACGACCCTTCATCCATATTTAGTCCTGCAGAAAAATGCCGTCCCACTCGCACTATTTTTTACACCGCATCGCAACACCCACGCACGCCCTTTCCTACCTCTCTTATGTCTATCCGAGGCCAGCCGCGCTCTGCCCTATACCGCCTATTTGCAATATAAAAATTTTTATGTTATTATTAAGTATAAGAATGGAGGTGGGTCCAATAAAACATGAAACGTTCCTGGAAGACGTACGCGCGGCTATGTGGCGCCTGTCACCAAAGCTCTTCTGCGCCGATATACACTGTGCGATGAATAGTATGGTAGGCCTCGCAGAATTTGGCGGCGCGCCTGATACATTCTTCAATGACTTCGCCGGCACTGGGTCCTATAAAGAGGCGTGGCGTGAAGGTACAGTAATAGTTAAGTTCGCGGTAGGCGGCGATATAATCGAGCGGGAGATCGCGGCATACAACGACTCCACCAAGTACGGCATCCAACAATTGTTCTGCCCCACTGAATACATCCCAATACCCTCTGACCTGCATATCATACTCACCGAGATGGATGAGGAGCGGGTATATAGTGATGACCCGCGCTGGTACGCCGCCGAAGCGAGTAACGGCGACAGTCGCTACGCAGCCCCAGAGGCGGCCTACGTCGTAATACAGCCGTACGCCGAGATGCGTAACGATCAACAAGAACTAAAGACACTCGGTCAACTAATAGGTAACCCACTTACTCTGAACTCCGGCGGCGTCCTAAATGATAATGAGTACCTCTCAATCGACGCGCCCCACGAGTGGAGGGAGTCTGTGATAGACATGTACGGCGATATCATGTACCGCGACATGTCCTGGGGCTTAAACCGCCTGAACATATCAGACCTCTCAATAGCGAATGTCGGCTGGATAGATAAGTACCCGGTTATACTGGATTGGCTATCATATAGACTGCCGGCATAACGCCCTGTTTGTCTTAAAAAAATTTTTGTGGTATTCTATTTATAGAAAGTGAGGAGAGCCCTAATGAAAGCACTGACCTATTCAATAGATTTCAACTCTCAGCGTAACCCCAGCGGCCGCTATGAGGAGCCCACGAACTTCTTTATCGGCTTCGATACCTGCTTCCAGCGCGGCAACTGCCGGACAAACGGCGTTAGCATTGACAACCCAGTATTCATGGCTATTGATGACCAGGGACGCAAGTGGGGAGATGCTGATTCAGCAGCGGACTTGCTCGACGATTTTCTTAGTTTGGAATATGATATTGCGATTTCCTTTGACCCCACCCCGGAATCAGGCCGCCCGCGATTAACAATACTCGCTTTAGCTACCCCGGAAAGAATTTATATCTACTAACTCACCTAACGCACCCCGAATGTGACAATTGACACAAAAAAATTTTTGTGTTATTGTATAAGTAGAAAGTGAGAAACTACCACTTGCTTTCTTGCCGAAAGGCAAAAGCGCTTTTGCGCGCATGACGCCGCTGAGCAGTACAGTGCACGGTATTAATCGTGCGGCGCTTGCGAAGCTGTGGCAGTGAGACCCACACTCACTCTCCACAAAAAAAACTCAAAAAGAAAAGGAGACCATACTATGGCAGTACGTAAATTTTATGGCGCAGGAGACGCCAAAGGTTTTTCAAAGAAAGCATTTTTCGAGGCGGTTCTCGCGTTCATCAACGGCGAAGACGTCGAGGATAACGTAGTTGACCTGATCGCACAGGCGTGTGAGTACGAGCTTGAGGGCATCGCCCTGGCAAAAGAGAAGGCCGGCACGAAAGAGAAGACCCCAACTCTCGAGAAGCAAATCGCGAAAGACATCATCGGCGCCCTGGTTCCTATGCTGACCACAGAGCCGCAGACTACAGACGAACTGATCGCCATGGCGACGCAGAAGGGTCTGACCACGTCGAAAGAAACCAACTTCAGCAATCCTTGGGTCAACACTGTGTTCAAGGCGCTCGCCGAGGAAGGCAAGATCGCCCGCGTCCAGAAGGTTGTCACCGTTACGAAGACCAAGGACGGCGCGACACTCACATCCCAGGAACCCAAAGTCGCTTACACCCGCCTGTAAACCCAGGCACGGCACATAAGGATGCAGGGCGATACGTCGCCCTCGCATCTTTGCCTTCGGGCAAATCGGCTATCCCAGCGGCTGTGGAACGTACGCTGGTCACGATGGATAAGTTCCACCTGAGCGGTTTTATGCTTTTTGACCCGCGGCAGAGCAGACTAATAGAATCTGCCAGCTTTGAGCGGCGTTCACGCTGGTCGGCTAATTAACAAAGCAGGGCGGCACCATACGCCCAGAAGAATTTGGTAGAGGGCGCGCCCAGGTTGCCGGCGTAATGAGGGGTCGTAGACCTCCAACCATGCGCGTTCTCGCGTGGCTCCACGAGAGCTCATCGCTAACTTCCCGGCGATGTGTTGGTGCAACTCCAACAGGGGCCTCCTTTCCGCTTGTCGCGGCGTATATATCGTGAAACAGGAGCACGAGGAGTCGCTTACGCGGCCATATGCGGCGATTTTATATAAGAATCAGTTAAGAAAAGTCCTTTTTAACCACGTTTTTATGCAAAAATCAGTCAAATTACTCCTGTAAAGCCCTTAGAAGGCCCTCTTACACGCTATTGTGAGAGGGTTTTCTTCTATTTTATTGTAAATTATATACAAAAACGTGTGAAAAAGCGCAGAATTTGTGGGAATTTTGTGTATTTTTTGGCGTATTTGACTCAAAAATAATTTTATATTATAATAAAAGTGAAAAATAATAGAGTCGCGCGGCATGGTTGAGCAAATATATGGAGTAGAGGAGCCGCCCAAGACAGTGAGGAACCGAATGATTTCCTTTGACGCACCAATTGGTTTTCTATATAATATAGCATCTTGCAAAACGAATTAGTGCGTCAAACTAAGTGAAGAGGAGAGAGAGCCGCACAAGCTATGAGTTCATGTTGATATCAAGTGTCAAATAGCAGAGAAAATACGCTGGAGAGACCAGCGATTAAATTTGACGCACCAATATGTTTTCTAATAATAATAATAATATAGAAGACAAATTCGTGCGTCAAACAGAGAAAAAGCAGAAATTTCTCTTCAGAGGGCGATCCTCTATGCTTCATCACTTAACACCCATTGCGAGAAATGCGACGTTCCTCTAGCGACTACCATGACACAACCTCTCGGATACCTCCGTCACGTCTCTCACACATTTTAACAAGGGAAGGAGGAGTTAAGTGGCTGGACTAAGAAATTCGGAGATAAATGATTTCTCCAACCAAGAACCACAATCAGTCAAAGAACAAGATTTTACAATAAATGACAATGTTTACACAGTCAACTCTGCAACAGAGACAATAATAGACCAGTCAACTGGAGAAATATTCCCTACACTACAGCCACTACTAAAACATCTCGCTCCCGACCTTTACGGCTCCTATACATTCAACCCTGATTTTCCAGAAGACTTCTACAGACTTGGAGATGCAACTCGTGTGAGAGTAATTCGCAGATTGCAATATCTACATGACTGTCCACCAATTACCTCACTCGTTGCTGAACTAGCTCCCCTAATTGCTTGGGTCGCAGAGACCACGCAGAACTCGCAAACCGTTTCACGCAGCTACTGGAGAGCGATGTACGGCACAAACAATAATGCTTTAGAAGCTACAGCACTGATACTATACTATGGTATCTTCTCATCACACAACGCACATGGTAAAGCAATAGCCGGCTTCAATTATCACTCAATCGAGGAAACAAATGATGCAATCATCATTCAGACTCACATCTCAAAGTTAAAACCTCGATTCCAGAATGTAAAAGAAGTTGCATACTCAGAACTAAATCGTTTTAATCGAACAGGATTACACAAACCAGAAGACCATGTAAAGAAGCTCGCATTTAGAGCGTTCTACTCTGCGGAGCCAAATCAAGGACTATGGCTTACGCAGACACCAGATATTCACCAATACTTACAAAAACTCATACAAGAAATTATAAAACAGCCGCGAAAGCCATTGCCAGATTATGAACCACCAATGTTTGACGAACCTTTTACAGTAATTGTACCAAAAGAATCTCTTGAAAAACGAAAATATTATCGACCATCGGGATACGAAGACATACCTCTTGAACCAGGTCGTATCTATACAGTAAAGGAACTCGAAACACTCGGAATTATACGGCAAAACTTACCAAAAGCCGCGAAAAAAGGATACCTAATAAACACTGACAGGGGCAAGTACATGCTAAACCCTGATTTCAAAGGAGGAAAATAAATGTATAACAGGTTTAACTTTACCTACGAACAGGCGCAGCCAGTACTTGCGGAAGTAGAGCGCTATCTATCAGCTCACGCTGCGAAAGTTATCGAGGCCGACAATGCGTTTCTCGATAGTCACAACATCTATATCATTCACAATCTAAAAGCTCTGCCGATGAAGAAAGAACTCGGCTATCAAATGAAAACTCTCTTTTACGCCGGTTGGATCGAAGAAGTGCCGTGGACGCCGACAGAATCCGCACTATTCGTGCACAAACAAGGACACTCAAACGGCACAATGACACTCTCAAAGTCTCATGTGCGGCTGCCACAACTGTCACATCTAATCACACTCACGCCGAAGCACTTCATTCAATTCTTCGAGATGCTCGCCGGACAGCGTGACTTACTCTATTTTGAATTAGAAGAAGCCGACATACCAGCTCAGTTTCAATTCTGGTTCTCGAAGTATTATAAAGGACAGCGCATCAACTCCAAAATCGCCGACAAGAAGTGGGTGCCGCGCTATGTAATCGACACTATCGCCGCGTTAGAGCCGACGAAAGAAATGCAATTGGCGGCGATGCAGTACATCACGGTTATGCGCGACGAAACGCTTGTGGCAATACCATCAGATACTGTAATCGACTTGGAACTGGATTGGAAACAAATCAAGGATGAAGATGACAATGATACTGATTATTGCATCACTGAGCCGGACAACACCTCGTTTGTCTTAATGAATAAAGTAAAGACGCGGTGGGGCTGAGCGCCGTTCGAGGGCTAAAGCCCTCTCCGGCAGGTCCGTACTCGCTTCGCTCGTACTTCCGGTGTCCTCAGTTGGAAGTAAAAATAAATTTATTTTTATTTTAATATTAACCACTCTTACTTATAATAGAAGGAGGTGCACCAATGGCACACACAACACCAAGCGGCTATCCACGTATACGTTTTCCGAATGCTGATTGGGAATATGATACGTATGCGAACTTTAAAGTCGGCATGAGAGACCAAGCAGAAAATCAATCTCGAGAAAATGCTCTACGAAATGAAATACCACATGATTTGTTTTCTAATGAATATAAATATGATTTAGAAATACAAATAAAAGAACTTATAAAGTATTTAAAACCATTAGCTGAAAATTATGAGAATCCATATTCAAGTGCTGGTATAAAGAATCGTGCAGATGTACTTACGGACTCATTAAATAAGTTAATTAAAGATGCTAAGGGCGCTGGCTATCTTAATATGCCGACTATTAACAAAATCAAAACTGTACTTAAGCAATTAAATGGCGGTAATATAAATAATATGGCAAGCCGTTCTTCAAACATTCTTCAAGGTCCAAATGGTAATTTGATGCAGCTTGTTCAAATGTTAAACAATCGTGTCGTTCGAACTACGCTCGCCGACAAAAACAACCTCGGTAGATTATTTGAAGATACTATAAAAAAAAGTAATCTACCAGAAGGAGTTCGATTAAGTCCGTCATTTGATAGGAAATCAGCCGAGGGTGCCGCTAGAGCAGCATCTAATCTTATAAGTATGACAATGACGCCGCGCACGGCCTCTACATATCGAGTTGATGTAGGGATTAGTAAATCTGGTGCTCCAACAATGGGACGTAAATATAGTCGACTACCAGTTAAACTTGGACAGCTTACTCAAGGCCTATCACAAATTAATTTCTTCGGCTCACTACGCTACTGGTATTATTCAACTCAAGCCGAACAAACTATGAAAGCTTATTTGGCAGCGAGATATTTACGACTTTTTGCCAATAAAAATCCGGAATATCCGCTTCTCGGTATTCAACCAGATGGTACACTATACGTATTTAATGAACAAAATCTTATAAATCGAGTAGAGAAACTTTCCGCACTTGGTTCACGAGGTGCTCATTATAATACAATTTTGAAAGCCCAACGAGAAGGCTTGTCGCCGTCAAGCATCGCTATTCGTACATGGATAGAAAATAAAAACATTAAACCTACAATGGAAATACCTGGTTTTATTCGTTTTAGTCCAGGAAATTTCTTTCCAGAAGTTAGGGGATAAGGAGAAAAAAATAAATGGAAATTTTTTCAATCGTTCTTATAGTCTCAATCATTGGGAACTTTATCAACGACATTAAGTTTATACCGAATCGATTCATTCCCACAATTGGAGCCATTTGCGGCGCCGGCCTATGTATGGCCTTCAGCTACTATGGCTTAATCGAAATAAGCGGCAACATGCTTGATGCTGCCGTCACAGGTATCATTAGCGGCTTATCAGCAACCGGTGCACACCAAATGTATACACAGTTCATGCACAAAAACTAAGGAGGGTAAAAGGATGCCGACCATTACAATTTGTAATAAAAGAGACCGTAACTTTCCAAAGGGTGGAGAAGGAATACTCCAGAACAACTCTATGATGTATTTCTCAATAGACCGAACCACACCGGTCGGCAACCCTTTTCCAATGCGCCGCGAAACAGACCGAGACCGAGTATGCGATCAATATCAGTACTTCTTTGAACAGCGAATGGCAGATAAGACAGACCATGTTTTCCATGCCTACATCGCGCAAATCGCCGCCGCATATCGCGCAGGTCACGATGTATTACTCTTCTGCTGGTGCGCACCAAAGCGCTGTCACGGAGAAACAATACGAAACTACATTCTAAAAGGAGAATAAGGATGCAGACTAAGTATAATAACTACGTCTATCATGAATCACTCTCAAAGCCGTACGCTGCAATCATGTCTTTAACAGACAACTGTACAAACGCGTGCCCTTACTGTTTTGTTCGTTTTAATAAATCACGCATGAGCTACTCAACCGCCGCACAAGCCGTTGAGTACATCTCTGCAAACGCCGCAGAGCATGGACGTAAGCCGACCATCACCTTCTTTGGCGGCGAACCACTGATGGAATTCTTCTCCATTATTAAACCACTCGTATTAGCATATCCAGACGTGAACTATTCAATCACTACAAACGGCTCACTTCTATTTCCTGAGATAGTTGACTTTTTTGCCGAACACAACATTCCAGTATTACTTTCAATCGACGGACCGAAAGACATTCAAGATGTGCAGCGCCCTGCCGTGTACTCAGATGACTCATCATTTGAAATACTGGAAATGAATCTGCCGTACGCCACGAACAAACTCGGTCCAAACATTATGGCACGTGCGACAATCACAAAACTGTCTCACAATCGTCTTATCGACATCTATCGCACCTTTCAGCAGTTCGGCTTTCAGCGCTTTGCATTCGCCGTGAATGCTTGGGAGTCATTCGAACAATCTGAAGTAGAAGAGTTCCATTCACAGTTTCATATTCTTTCAGAGCAGATAATGCTCGACCTACTTCAGCAACGCTACAATATGGTACTCGCAAACCTCGGTACTATGGCGACTTCCATCAAACAACATCTATATTCGGAGAACGCCGTGGATAACAGCCTGGAACGTTGCGGCTTAGCAACAACTGGTTGCGGCATAGCTACAGATGGCACAATAAAATGCTGCCAAGAAAAGAACTCTAATCCAGATCGTTCTATTGGAAACGTATGGAATGGTATAGACGCCGCTCAGCATCAACCAGAGCTGCAACAGTGGATAGATCTTACCTATGATTGCAAAGAAGACTGCCCAGCACTACTAAAGCGTATCTGCTTAAACGACCTTTGCCCAAGCCGCATAGAAGACCTTAACCTAACAGGTCCAGCGAGCGGTAATTGCATGTTGAACAAAGCGATGTTTAATGATGCATGGCGCTTCTATAATCTATTTCACAATACAACAGACGAGTTTATCCGTACTCAATACCTAAATTACCAACGGGGGGTGTATATATGAAGCCGCACAGAGAGACTACAATCTTGTTTCTGGATGAATGTCCGTTATCATGTACTTACTGTAATCTGAAGCAGCGTTCATTCGAACAGCCAAAAAGTATGACGCTGCAAGAAGTAGATGCTATCATTCAATCTGTATTACATCGTCCTGACGCCGCCGACTATCACAACATCATCTTATTCACCGGTGGCGAACCACTCGTTCGTTGGAATGACATTATTGAGCCGATTATGACGCTGTACGGCGACCTATTTACATGGAAGTTTAATACAAGCGGTTATCTATTTAACGCCGACCGCTTGAAGTTCCTCTCACAGTTCGATATTGAATTTGTACTATCAGTGGACGGCGATAACTCTATTACTAATATCGTTCGCCCAACAATCAATCCAAACGCAACGCCGTACTACACGCAGATGAAGCAGAATGTATTCCCATATCTGCTCTATTATTTTCCATATGTGCAATGGAAGAACATCATCTTTCGAGAATATCTCGATCGCGTATATGATTGCTACATGGCCGCCGAAGAGGCAGGCTTTAAGTCAATCAAATTCGTGATTGATTTCAACATAACTGAACTTACACCTTCTGAATACGCAATACTACAACTTGAGTTCGATAAGATACTTGCGCACATGCTCATCAGATTTCATAATAACGACATTCCAGTCATTGTTGACGGCATCGAGCAGTTCCTTACAAATCAACTTAACTCACAAGCACCATTCTCATGTAATGAGCTGGTTTGCGGCTTATTTAATGGACGTACACAAGTCAGTATCTGGAAAGAGCAGCACGACGGTGACATTGAGAACTGTTCATATTGTCTCTACAGAGACTTCCCAGACGTGAATCAACTCCGCACCGCCGTGGAAGCTGAGTTTCAATCCTTAAACAACCAATGTCCAAATGACGCGGACTGCCCATACTTCAACTACTGTTGCAAAATGAACTGTGTGAAGAACTCATGGGACAGTTTCAATAATTTCTTTACATTTGTGCCGATCGAGTGCCAGCTTCAACGGCTTGTCGCAGACCTAACAATTAAACTGTTGGCTTACGGCAACGTCGCACTCGCCGGCAAGTCTCAAGCATATGACTCATTCGTATATTCAAAACTAAGAAAGGAGCTACCATGCCATGCCTCAAACAACATTTTATCCGAGTAACGCACCGTCATGTATAAACATAGCCGCCGGTGGCTTCTGCGAAACTTGTAATACATCTCAAGACCACAACTGCTGTACATCTACTGGCTCTACAAACGGCTCAACCGACGTATGGGGTTGCGGCGCTGTATGTAATTCATGTCAAAATGTATGTAACTCATGTCAGGCTTATTGCCAAATAGGACTTGAAGGTATTATACAACATGGTGATGTGCCGCCGTTCCCCAATATGTGTGTTGCACAAAATGAAATCATCATTAAACAGTGGACTGCCGCCAATTGGAATCAGATAATCGCAAATCTAAAACAAGCGTGGGAGAACGGCAGACTAAAGCCGCACGGCCCATTCCCGGGAGCACAGAACGTAGCATCAGATGCCGCAACTACAGGAGCATCAACGGTACACGTTGCGAACTCACTTATAACAGCTCAACGATATAATGAACTTGTAACTATTATAAATGGACTGGGCGGCCTATCAATAAATGCCGTCGCCGTCGATGACGTAATCAAAGCCGCACATGCTCAGGCATTGCAAAACGGCTACAATCAGTCTACTTTTAACGGCTCAGTCTGTGATATTTGTAATGTAAGTGGCGCGCAGATAACATCGTGTCCTTGTTCATGTAACTGTTCTTGTGCTTGCAGTTGCTCTTGCGGTTGTTCGTGCCCATGTAGCTGTTCATGTAGTTGTGGATGTTCGTGTGGGCCGGGTTATTCGTCCTAACTTGCTTCATAAAAATTTTTGTTGTATAATATAAGTATAACAAAGGAAAGGTTAGGTGAGGATATGCACGAAATAGACAGAACAACTCAATCTTTTATGAGAGAGCGTCGTCTTAAAAGGAACACTCCGTTCCACATTCAAGGACAAGATGGTATATTCCATTTCACTTCTATTGTGCCGAAGCACTATCATCTCTATAAGAGAGGAGTAGGTTACTACGACATCCTCTTGCCGCCGGTCATCTGTGGATTGTTTGAGATTGAGGTGATATAATGGAATACAAAATGACAGATACGGAAGTCATTAGCAACTTTGTATATGGCGGCAAGGCAACTTTCACAATTCGTTCGCTCAGTTCAGGCAAACACTGGACATTCTACGTATCTAAAAAGGATAAAGTCCATTTTGTGCGGCTTAACATCGGCGACTCTTCAATCTATATTGGCTACATCGCTGGCGAAATGCGCTACAATCCTTCAATGAAAGCGCCGAACAGCGCACCGCACGTGGTAATACAACACCTTCTAAAGTACATTGCTGAAGGAGAGCTACATCCGAAGTTCGAGTTCTTTCATGTCGGCAAATGTGGACGGTGTGGTAGACCATTAACAGATCCAATTTCAATAGAACGCGGCTTAGGCCCGCACTGTGCCTCCTTGCAATAGGAGGCATTCGTGCTTTTTGACTGAAAAAAATTTTTATGTTATTATAGTAGTATAAGGATAGGAGAGGAGAGTTTTATATCATGAGAGATGGATTGCCAGCGGGATATGATGCTTGGAGAACAGCCTACCCACCAGAGTGGGACCTTCCGTACACTTGGGACTGCCCAGTGTGTGGCGAAGAGGGAATCGGAGAGGATGAGAAATGCCCACAGTGCCATAGGGACGAAGAACATGATAAGTGGTACTGCGACGATTGCCGTCAAGACGCCTGGGTGGGCGAAGAATGTTATAGCTGCGGCCAGACAGAAGCCGAACAGGAAGAGAAAGGTTGCAGCGAAGAGGAGGACGATTAATGGAACGTAAAATTGAAACCTTAGAGGGAGGGCAACACATACGACTTCGTTGGAGTATGTATCTGGACGCCGAGCCAGCAACGGCTTTGCGTCTTGCGTTGCGCGAACTTTGGGTTAATTCCGCCGACGAGCTAACGATTCGCCGGCATCCAAATGCGCAGATACGCATTGATACAACAGACCCAAAGCAATACATTGTTGAAGATAATGGACAGGGGATTCCACCCGATAAGTTGGAAGCCGCTTTCTTAAAATCAAACACTGGTAGTAACTTCCGTAACCGTACTGCGAACCTTGTCGGCGCGAACGGTATTGGTCTGAAAGCCGTCAGTCATACAAGTGAATGGGTGGAAGTAACATCGCAGGGTACGCAGATGACCATACATGCCGGAGCGGAACAGGGTGAGGTTACTCGCACAATCCAAGTAAAGCCGACACCGGGAATGCAAGTATGCTTTAAGCCGCTTGAATCCATTTACGGCGATGCAAAAATTGATAATACAGAACTGTTTGCCGAACTTGATGAAGCGGCGAAGTTCTATCCTCATATTGTATTTTATTTGAACGGCAAAAAGATACATTATCCAAAAGGATTAAGACTGCCGTCTACTGACGCATACTATGAAACACAACTATCTGATACCGTAAAAAGTATAAATGTAATTGTGTCGCTTAGTTGCAATGAAGGAGAAATTAAACCTTTTGGAAATAGACTCTATCTTCCACAAGGTGGAGCGTTCATGACGCAGTTCAAAGCACAGCTTACACGTAATATCAACGATATCACATCACTAAAGCTCACTGGTAATCAGATTCAATCGGCATTGTCCGGCTACGTCCTTATATTTGTAGACAATCCTGCGTTTTCAAACCAACAAAAGTCTGCTATATCAAATAAGGAACACAATTCTGAAATCACTATCGCAGTAGCGAATGTCGTAGCACAACTGCAGAAATCAGATAAATGGCAACAGGTTATTAAGCGGCTTGAGAATGAACAAAAAGCAGAGGAGGCCGCTGAACGTGCAAGAGCTAAATTCCTTAAAACGCAGCAAGACTTTAAATCGAAAGCTCAAGTTGATGCAAAAAAGCTTACCGAGTGCAACTCAAAAGACAGGTCGAGGTGTGAGTTGTTTATTTGTGAGGGTGATTCTGCGGCTGGCACCATTAAGAATGCTCGGATGGATGCTGCGACGCAAGCTATTTTCGGACTTCGTGGTAAACTCCTTAACGTCAACAAAGCGTCGTATGAGAAAATTCTCGAGAATAAGGAAATTATGATGCTTGTAAAGGCGTTGGGTGGCTCACTCACTGAGAACTCAATACGCGAACCGGCGGCATCGAGCCGTCGATACGGCAAGATTATATTTATGAACGACCATGACGAGGACGGTTGGGCTATCGAAGCTCTACTGCTCGGCTTCTTCTATAAATACTTTCCAAGAATGGTGAAGGACGGCTGCTTATACCGCATCGCGCCCGCACTGTTTACACTCAATAAAGGTACAGAGTACAAGTTCTACGCCGACCAAGAGTCAGCACAAGTCGCCGCAAAGTCACTTCCTGGTAAGTGGGAATTGCAACGCCACAAAGGTTGGGGTAGTATGAAGGCGCAGGTGTTCGCCCAAGCGGCAACAAATGTACAAACACGCGACCTCATTCAGATAACTCTTGGCAACGCCGCCTTAGCAGCGAAAGCTATGGAGTTAATGGAGATTGACGTGGATGCAAGAAAACAATTGATGAAAGGGGAGTTCCACATTGACGAATAATACTATTACATTCGCGAGAGCGATGAAAGAAGATATGGAAGCTTACGGCAAAGAAGTAAACTTCAACCGTGCGATAGTGGACATCTCCGGTCTTAAGCGTGTACAGCTTCGTATCTTATACACAATGTATAAGATGAAGTTGTTCCCAAATAAACCATATGCAAAGTGTCCTGACATTGTGGGTAACGTAATCAAGTTACATCCTCACGCCGACACAGCTATCTATGATGCACTTGTTCGGCTGTCACAGCCGTGGACACTCAACTATCCACTTATTGACTTCGATGGGCAGAACGGCTCAGAAGACAATGACCCGCCGGCAGCGAGTCGTTACACACAAGCTCGACTGTCACCTTACGGTTATGCGCTCATTAACAATATTGAAGCTACGTCGCCGTTTGTTGATGATTACGCCGATCATGGTAAGGAGCCGCACTACCTGATTCCGTCATTTCCATCACTACTTGTTAACACCAGTAAAGGTATTGGTGTCGCCGCGGCGTGTAACTTCTTGCCGCATACTATTGAAGACATCTCTGCAGTAATACAACAACGCATATCTGAAACACCAGAAACAGAGGTACTCGCAAAATTACTTCCAACATTCCCGACTGGAGGCATCTTAATGAACGGTGCTGACCTGCCGGATATCTATAAGTCGGGGCGCGGTTCAATCAAACTGCGTGCGAAGCATCGTATTGATGGCTCACGTATCATCTTTACAGAACTACCATATCAAGTGAGCCGCACAAGCGTTATCGAGGCAATACAAGAGAAGAAAGACTCTCGTGTACTGTCAGTGTATGATACATCGGATATGAAGCAGAAGTCAATCACGATTGAACTACGCGCAAGCGTAGATAAAGAGGCGTTCATTGAGGAACTCTTTAAGATTACGCGACTTGAGGACTCATTCAATGTAAATATGACGATTCATGACCGTGAAAAGGTAGAGCTGCGTTCGTTTCTCTCACTCGTGGATGAATATATTGAGCAGCAACATTATCGTATTACTCGTGTTGCATCGGCAATCCGCGTATCAGCGCTGGAAAAACAATTAGAACTGGAAGGTTTCATTGAAGTGTTGCCGCACATCGACAGAGTGATTGAGATAATCAAGACTTCTGCTAACAAGCAAGAAGCCGCCGCAACATTAAAAGCCGAGTTCGACTTAATGGATCCGCAAGTTGCCGCAATACTCGCAATCAAGTTATCTCAGTTAACTAAGCGCGGCATCGACGATATTCGTGAAGAGATTGAAGCTCTGGAAAAAACAATCGCCGAGCAACTTGAAATCATAAATGATGAGCAAGTACGTAACTCAATCATGATGAGCGAGATGACATCGCTTCCAAAGCAGAATCTTAAGATGCAAGTTGAGATGAACTCAATACCACAGTCGTCCGCCGTGGAAGTACGGCGCAGTATGAAGGCGACAAACGGCGATGTTCTGTATATTCATGACGAAGATGAGATACTCATCGTAACTGCCGAACGTCGTGGATATCGTATTAAGGGCAAATCGCTTGATAAGATGCCGAAAGATGAAGTAGTGTTGTTGCATACTCCTGAATGGGTGCAATCACAGAACTCTCTTGACTTGTTCGGCATGAAGATACATCCGTCTATTATATTAGTTCAGTGTAAGTCTGCGAGAGGAGCAAACTTGAAGCTGTAACAGAAGGGAGGACAAAATGGCAAAGTGTGGCAAAGGCAAAGGAAAGGGAAAAGGAAAGGGAAAAGGTGGTAAATAATGCAAATTATTCATATTATGTCCGGTATGCCGGCAAGCGGTAAGTCTACTAAAGCGCGTGAGATGGCCGAACAAGACTCGAAGCTGGTACATCTCAGTCGCGATGAGATACGTGCAAAGATGCGCGAAGAGCTAAATACAGACGAATACTTTCCTGTTTCGCAAGCCGAGGAGTGGGAGATATGGTGCGGCTCAATTAACAAAGAGATACTCGC
>JGI24696J40584_12961628_pt1 | contig 26156 bp, 19 predicted proteins | sample TergutCo191P4_FD_40584 | JGI IMG/M metagenome (IMG submission 40584)
CCTGCCATATTGCCCCACTGGTAGGCAACCCAGCCGTCGGAACTGCCTACTTCGCCGTAGTTGTTTGTGTCGCCGCTTGTGCAGTAGGTAAATCCGTCCCAGTAGGACATTCCGCCGCCGACATCTGTCCCGCCGAAAGCATTCGGAACGTGGGTAAAGGAGAATAATCCGAATTCAATATTGCGGTATTCTTCCGATGTGTTGTAGGTTTCTGTCCAGTGTCCTTTTCCGGCATCGAGGGTAAATTCGGTGGGGTTTGTCGGATTGGAGAGGTCTAAGGTAATGATGTTGCTTCCGAATAATGTATTTATATTCAATAGAACAACGATTGATAAATAAATTAAATGTTTCATATTTTTTATTGTTTTACAAATTTCATATTATTGTTATTACTATTCAAAATATATATTCCTTTTGGAAGATGTGCGCAGGAGATATAATTTATTCCTTCTTGCAAATTGATATTTATCAGTTTTTCGCCGTAAAGGTTATAGATGCTTGCGGGTTGAATGGTTTTTGAGGTGATTATCAATTGGTTTTCTACCGGATTCCGTAGGATTTTCACGGTGGATTCCTGTTTGACGTTTTTGATGGCTGTTTCATCATCTTCTTTGTCCCAAGGAAGCAGGTGTAAATCCTGCGCTCCCATTACTTCGGTGGAGGTTTCGCCGAGCCAGCCGCAATATTGGTTTACGCCGTTATAGACTTTTACGAAATGTATTCCGGGCAGGTGGACAGGCTCGCCGTTGCTATCGACAGCCCACTCGATATTGAAATTGGAACGGTGGTCGTTGTTCGGGTGGTTGTCCACATAGCCCCAAGCGTAGGCGTATTGCACGTAATAGGAGCCGTTGCCGCTTTCGTCCACGTAGTTGTCGGCAAGTTTTGTGCCTTTGAACGTGAGCGTTTCTTCGTTAATCCATTGCGGGTAATAGGGTTGGCTGTGAAAGGTGTTGCGGTAGAGGTAGCCGTTGCCGTATCCGTTTGTTGTCCAGCGGACGTAGGTGGTGTCGTTGAGGTAAGGATAGCCCATATCGGGGGTTCTTATCTTGTTTTCGTCGGGTTTGTAATAGGTAATTTGGTAGTCGTGAATGGTTTCGGGCTTGTAATATTCGCTGCCGGCGAGTTCGTACCACGTGTCGTCGGGTTTTCCGTTGCCGTTGGCGTCGTAAGAAACCATTACGATGCCGGGTTCACAACTGCCTCCTTCGCGGGGTGCGTCGGGGTTGGGATTGGCATTGGCGTAGAAGGCGTTTCCCAAAATTTTGAAGTCATATTTTCCGGAAACGTTTTCAACCAAGTGGTCGAAGCCAAAAATGATGTATCCGCCATATCCGCCCAGCGAAACGAGGATACGCTCATTGTCGGCGATGCTCTCTTCGGCTTTCAGGCGCATATCGTTTGGGGTGTCGCCGGGTTCGTATTCGGGCAGTTCGTTGATGAATTGCCCGGGCGCGGGACGGTATTCAAAGACCTTGCTGATGTAGGGCGATTGGGCTTTGGCAATGCTTGTTGCCATAAACAAAACAGTGATTGTGTAAAATCTAAGCCGGTTACCAACACGCGGGTAACCCAAACTGTGTGTTCTCATACTTTTAACTTTTTAATGAATACTAAATCAGTTAAAAGTTCTTTTGAACTCAATGCTTTATGTAAAAAAGGGAAAAAGGAGAGGGAAAGAGACATATATGCAGATTCTTATACCGTGAACCGGATATGAAAGCATACATATTATATGTACAATTCTTGCTCGACTTGCTTTTTACGCGAAAGCATTGTCAAACCGTTATAAGGCAGGTTTCCTGACTTACTCTATTCTGTGCGCCTTCCCATCATCACCTCTCCCGAAAGGAAGAAAGTTTTTTTTTGACAGTGGCACTTTGCACAGAACTGCTTTTAGAGTTTACAGTTGCGCGACAGTCCGTGATTTTCACACGGTTCCCTCTTTATTCCGCCGGAAAGCGGAATACCTTATTGGTTAAATCAAAGAACTTTTTTTGACGGGGCAAAGATAGTATTAAATTTTCAAATTACACACAAATGCATAAAAAGAGGTTAATTTTTCGAAAATAAAATCTTTGCCTGTTTTTTGATGTTTTATATCCTGATTTTTTTTGTATTTTTGAGGTGCATATATCAGTTGTTTAATTTTTGATTTAACACCCTAAAAGTAAGCATTATGAATACGATAAACTTAAAAAAATACATTATTTTATTGCTGCTTTTTGCATTATCTTCTTGCGAATTGTTTGAAGGTTCTGATTCCGAGTATTATTATGATGTTGAGGGTGTTGGTTACATTATAAATGGCGAAACCAATGAGCCATTTTTTCATGGTACAGCATTTTATCGTGCATGGACTAAAGGCAAAAATTGTAAGTATTGCGGACCAATAACCATAGATAAAAAATTTGAATCAGATAAAAATGGTTTTTTTCGTGTAAAGTTTCTCAAGCGCACCAACAAGGAAAACATTGTATCTTATGAATATCCAATAAATTTGCGATATAAAGGTGAAGAATTAACTTTATCTATGGTGAAAAATGCAAAAGGTATTATGCAAATTGATACAATAAAAATATTTCCCGACACTATAATGATTGCGGAAAAAAGTTATTACGAAGATGCAAAAAAATTAGGAACATCTATTCAAGATATTTATGCAGAAGATGGTATTTGGAAGATAGAAGATGGTGTTGATTGGATAACATTTGACATTTTTTTTTATCCGCATTATTATGGGATTTGGGCATTACCATTGCCTATTTCTGCAACCGAATGTAGGAGTGCAATTATTACAGCAGAATACCCTAATGGAAGAAAAGACAAATATATTGTTGTACAGGCACCACGAGAAATGGGTTATAAACCAAATTGTTATTAGTAACAATGAAATAGATAAATTTAACAATAAAATTTAATGCATTACTTTTGTCTAATATCCTTTAAAATAAAAAATTATGAAAAAAATAAAACATTCATTTTTACGCAGTTCTAATTGGCTGTTGGCAGGAATTTTGGGTATTTTTGGTTTTACGAATACAGGTTGTTTTAAAACGGATTATGGAACGCCCGAAGCGGACTATGTAATCAAAGGTAAAGTCATTGACAGTGAAACAAAAAAACCTGTCAAAGGCATAAAAGTAGAAGCATATAGACATTATGTCACAATAGATACCACCGACATACAGGGTTCATTTTTGTTAAAAACCGGAAGAACAGAATCTTATGATAAAATAAGAACTCATTTTTCGGATATTGACGGTATAGAAAATGGTTTGTATCCAAGTGATACCATCATTGAAATTGATATGAGAGATGCAAAGAAAACAAAATCCGGAAAGGGTTGGTACGAAGGCGAATTTACAAAAACCGTAGAAATTGAACTTCCGAAAATATCTGAAAATGAATAAAAAACTTTCGCTTCGCAAACGTATAGGGCTTGAAATTTTCCGTATAATGCGGCACAATGAGGCTAAGTTGCACGAACTCAATACCTTGTTTTGGGAATGCACGTTGCGTTGCAATTTGTCGTGCAAACATTGCGGAAGCGATTGTAAAGTGTCTGCAAATCAGAAAGATATGCCCATTCCCGATTTCCTTCGGGTAATCGACGAAATAACACCGCACATCAATCCCAACAAAACTTTTATCATTTTTACCGGCGGCGAGGCATTGCTGCGCAACGATTTGGAGGTTTGCGGGGCGGAACTCAATCGCCGCGGTTTTCCTTGGGGCGTTGTGTCTAACGGAATGTTGCTCAACAAAAAACGGCTGGATAGTTTAATTGCTGCGGGAATGCACACCATTACTATTAGTTTAGACGGTTTTGAGCAAGCGCATAATTGGTTGCGCGGAAATCAGAAAAGTTACGAGCGTGCTGTCAATGCCGTTAAACTTTTGATAAATGAACCACGAATTGTTGCGTGGGACATTGTTACTTGCATAAACAAAAACAATATTTCACAACTTTCTGAATTTAAGAAATTTATCATAGATTTGGGCGTAAAAGAATGGCGGATTTTTACCATTTTTCCGCTTGGACGCGCTGCCGAACAACCGGAATTGCAACTTTCCGACAAAGAATTTACCCAAGTATTTGATTTCATCGCCGAAACACGCCGCGAAGGAAAAATAAAACTTGAGTACGGCTGCGAGGGTTTTCTCGGTAATTATGAAATGAAAGTGCGCGACCATTTTTATCAGTGCAATGCCGGTGTGAAAGTAGCCTCTGTATTGGCAGACGGTTCTATTTCTGCCTGTCCGAGTATTCGCGCCAACTTTCATCAAGGCAATATTTACAAAGACAATTTTTGGGACGTTTGGCAAAACCGTTTTGCGCCTTTCCGTAAGCGCGATTGGGCAAAAAACGGCATTTGCGCCGACTGCAAACTGTTCCGTTACTGCGAAGGAAATGGTATGCACCTGCACGACGATGATGGAAAATTGCTGATGTGCCACTACAAACGTCTAAAAAATTGAAGCATCTATATTTTCATTATTTTTTCGGTCGAAAAAAAAGCATATATCAATTATTTTATATACTTTTGTTTCTGCAAAACTAAAAAAATTAACACATTATGAAACGCATTCCATTATTTATTTTTTTGGCAGTATTGCCATTCGTTCTTTTTTCTTGCGGCGGCGGGTCGTCCTCCGGCAGTGATTCGCAGAATCAGGCAGCAACAGTAAGCAAGGAAATCAACAGCCTGAAAGCAGACGGTTTGAATGGCGACATCAAATCGGTACGCCAACGGGTATATTGGTCGCTCGAAAAGTTTGGCAGGATTGAGAAAGGAAAACTCCAAAATATGAAAGCGCAGGACTTTTTGAAAGTCTATAACGAAGACGGTTTTTTGATTGAGGAAACGCATTATGATGTGTCCGACAAGGAAATGACCCGCCTTGTAATTTCATATACCGGAAAAAATAAACCCGAAAAAGAAGTGTTTTATACCGAAGGAAAATTGACTTCGGTAACCAATTATACTTATGAAAACAATGTTTTGAAACAAAAAGAAACATTAGACGAAAACGACAAACTGAAAGAACGTTACGAATATTCGTATTATGACAACGGTTTATTGATGGACGAAGACAAATACGGTGCAAACAATCAACTTGCACAAAAAACCGTGCATACTTATAACGATTCCGGCAAATTGTTTGAAAAACAGTATTATTGGGGCGGCGGTTCGCCCTACAAAAAAGAAACGTTTAAGTACGACGAAAATGGAAACAGCAGTACTGTCAAAACCGACAAGTATCAGAAAAAAGATCCTATTTTCGATGGTTTGATAGAGTATGAGGATTACAATTCACGCAATGATTATCAAACAAAAAACACTTACAACAAAGAAAGCGAGAAAGTAGAAACGGTCGATTATGTGTATAATGCATACGGAAATTTAACCACTTACCTGATTAAAAAACTGACAAAAGAAACCGTCAAATATGAAGTAGATGAAATTGTTGATGCCGAAGATTCGGGAATAGATGATTATATTGTCAAAGAAAGCGGTGGTGTTGTTACGGAAGTTGTCAATAATTGGGTGATTTCTTCCGGCGAATCGTTTGAATATACCTACGATGCCCAAAACAACTGGACAAGAAAAATTACTTACAAAATAGATAGCGAAGAAACCCATAGCCGGCAGTTTTATTACGAGAGGATTATTGAGTACCGGTAGTTGAGGTTATGGCGGTGTTTCAAAAGAACCTCACTAAAAACTCTGAAACTACGATAAATAAACAGTTTCGGAGTTTTTTGTTTTTTTGGAGGGGACGAAAATAGGGGCGAAATAAAGTTTATATCATTTTTGGCATAACAATAATTTGTTTGTATTTTTTCAATGGGCTAAATTAGTGGTTTGAGCAATACGAACAAAATTTTTTCCAAAATTTTTTGTCGAAATTGTAAATAAATTACAAAAATAGCACGAAAAATATTTTTTATTCCAATTTTTATTCTTATTTTTGCCGTTGAATTACAAAATCAAACGAAAAAATGATTATCAATTTTAGTGTACAAAATTTCGGCTCAATAAAAGATAAACAAACCTTGTCTTTTGAAGCCGACAACTCAACTCACTTGGAAGATTATTACGTAATCCCAACAAATGGATTGAGATTGTTGAAATTGGGATTAATATACGGCGCAAATGCTTCGGGCAAAACGACCGTATTAAAAGCCCTTGATTTTTTGAGAAGCATTGTATTAACGCCAAAAGAAAAGAAAACGGATATATTCGATTTTAATCCATTTTTGTTTGACGTTGTTACTCCTAAACAAAATTCTATTCTTTCAATTGATTTCATTCAAAATAACATTCGTTATTCTTATGAAGTGGAATTGAACAAAAATGCGATTGTTAATGAAGAACTGCGTTTTTTTAATCCCAATAAAGCAATTGTTTTCAAACGTACAACAAACTTAGAAAAACAGATTTCCGAAATTACTTTTGGGAGCAAAATCAAAGTTGATAAAATTTCCGAAAAAACATTAGAATCTAATACGCTTTGGAATAATACGGTTTTGGGTGGTTTTCTTAAAACGAATATTGAAATCAAGGAACTGAAAGATGCAATAGATTGGTTTCAGAATTATTTACATACAATGATTTCTTCAAATTTAAGTCCTGATAATTTAATGGATTATGGAATTAACATTTCTGAAATAAAGAAAAATACGTTGATTGAAATTCTAAAAAAAGCGGACTTTAATATTTCCGATTTTTTTATAACGGAAGAATATTTTGATTATATTCCTTTTTTTATAGGAAGTTCTGATTTAGAATTTGAACACACATTACAGGGGAAGAAATATAATCTTCCTTTTGACCTTGAATCGCAAGGAACACAAAGATATTATGGTTTTGCAGGAATATTAAGTAAATCTATACAAGAATCTTGTTTTTTTCTTATTGATGAATTAGATTCATCATTACACCCCGATTTATTTACGCATTTTTTACTGTCTTTTTTAGTAAATTCAAAAAAATCTCAAATTATTGCAACCACGCATAACAGAGAAATTTTGAATAACAAAGATATTTTCAGAAATGACGCTATTTGGATTACAGATAAGTCGGAAGATTGCGCTACGGAGTTGTATTCACTTGCAGATTTCGATACTTCTGTTATCAGAGATACCAGCAATATTTACAATGCTTACAAAATAGGCAAATTGGGCGGTGTGCCAAACTTAGGCGATTATTATATTGATACGGACAATGAAAAAGAATAGAAAATTACTTCCCCAATATGCCGTATTTGTAGAAGGCGAATGTGAGTTTTGGTATATACAAATGCTAAAACGAAACGAGCGTGTATCAAACATTAAGTTAGAGCCGATAATTCCTCAAAAGAAAAAGTTATCTGAACAATACGACAGCGTTGTTGCCCTCTCAAAAGATTATGATAAAGTCTTTTGGATTGTAGATTTTGATGTAATAATCAAAGAAACAAAAGAAACGAAAAAAGGAGCAAAAACAGCCTTACAAGAGTTCAAGGAATATGTTAAAGATATTGAGAAACATAACGAAAACATCGTTGTTATTATCAACAACCCTTGTTTTGAATATTGGTTACTATTGCACTATGAAACGACAAATAAATATTATGCTTCTTATGATGATTTGGAAAAACAATTAAAAAAATATCTACCCGATTACGAGAAAAAACAAAAATACTATACAAAACAAAATAACGATATTTATTTGCGCCTTGTTTCTAAATTAGCAACGGCTATTTCTAATTCAAAAAAAATGGATAAATTTGATTTTAAAAATGTTCATACCGGAGTAAGTCAAATGTATTTATTTTTTGAAGAAAACGAATTGAAACAAATTTTCGCCCCTAAATAGGGGCGAAAATAATGAAATTTAGTGGTTTTATGTGAAATATTGATTTTATGTGAAATTATACATTTTTATTGATAGTAAAAATTTTATCATTCATTTGAGTTCATATAATTTCAAATTGACGTTTCAAAAAAAAACGCAAATGACAAAAATATTATATTGTTTATTTTCAGAAATTTAAAGAAAAATAATTTAACCCCTAACTTCACTCACATTAGGTAAATAGTCTGATGACCGGTCAAAGCCCTCTCAACTTTGCCCCAATAAAAAAAAATCCCTTCCGGTATTTGTTTTTTACCGAAAGGGATTTTTCTGATTGTTTATTTAGAATTTATCCATTTTATTTATGAATTTTTCCCAAGCATCAATTACTGTATCAAATCCTTCTCCGAAGAAAGCGTCAATAGTAGCGTGTGACTTATCGCCAAAGACAAGTTCCGGTCCTTCTTCTATTCCCGAGAATTTAATATCTGCAATTTTGGTTTTGTCGCTGAGCGAAACCAAATACAATTTGACATATTTATTCATTTCTTCGGCATATTTTTCTGCTCCCAATGCGTTTTCGTCCAATTTTGCAATGTTTTTGTAATCCACACTACCTGCAAATGCTACTTTGTCATTGAGTTTCAATTCAAAATTGCCATTTTCGATGTAATTCACATCCTCTTTTTCAATCAGATTATCCACATCGGCGGTCAAATCGGCAACTCCGTACAAGAGTGTTTCACTGCCTTTCGAGAATTTTATCGAAGTAGTGCTTTTGTTGCCTTTGTTGAATGAATATTCCAATGCGTAATCGTCGAGTGTCATCTTGATAGAAGCGCTTTTGGGTGCACTGCTATTACTTACGCTTCCGCCTTTTACTTCAATTGAGCCTACGGATTTTCCTCCTATTAAGAGAGAAATTTTCAAACTTTTGGGCAATTCTATGCCGTCAGCAAATTCGCCGGAACTTTCAGCAGAGATTTCTATCTGACCGTTGTTAGTTGTTTCGCCACGTTTTGCGGGTAGAACAATAATCAACTTGTTGGCAGATGCGGATTCGTCCCACTTTCCTGTTTTGGAGTTCCACGTGAATTTGCCGTAGAAGTCTTTGATATAAATCAAATCTTCGGCTGCTTCGGCTGCTTTGCGAGGAGCTCCCCAGATCTCATACTCTTCTTCCGGATAATATTCATCTTCATCTTCTCCACCCAAAAGCGGGAAGTTTTCGGATAATTCTCCGAAAGAAAGCAATAACTCAATAGCGCTTGCATCCGACAAACCATTCAGTTTTTCGATAACGGCTTTGGCGTCTGCCGCTAATTTTTCTTTTTGTTTTTCCGGAGAGAGTTGAGAATATTCGTAGCCCGAATAATCTTTTGGTTTATCACCATCACCATCTTTTTTGTCGTCTTTGCAAGACGAGAACAATACGGCAAATAATGCTGCCGAGACAATCATCATTAAAATTTTTTTCATAATTAGTTGATTTTAAATTAAAAATTATGTTATTTATAAATATTTTGGTTGCAAATTTAGTGCTTATTTTTGAATAATTAATATTTTATTTGTTATTTTTTGTATTTATTTTGCTATTTCCCTCAAAAATAACCAATAAGTTGAGTTTCCATAGCCGCACCAAATACCGATTCCATTGTTGATATTGGATTTTAAACCGGTATTAGCCGGAAAAACAGGGTTTTGAAAGTTTAATAATTCATTTTGGTAACTGCTCCAAAATTCGTAACCTTCTTTTGGCAAAGTGCTGAATCTCACTTCCAAAATTCTATTTTCGTGGAAATAAGTGCTATAATCCGGTTCGGGATACAACACGATGCCTTTGCTGATTTGCAGGTTGATGATTTCGTCACGAGCAAACATTTTTCCATCAATATTGCCCATCAGACAGGGCACAAAGTTTTTTTGCGACAGAGAACGAGTCCAAACAAGGTAATAATTTTCGCCCGTATTTCTGAAACTGATGCGCAAATAGCCGGTAGAATCTCCGGATTCTGTTTTTTTGAACTGCATATCTTCTAATGGCACAGGATGGGGAATGAAGGTTTCTGCCGTGATAATTTTTCCGTCGTATTCTACTGTCAGATAATAGTTTTTTCCGGCTTCACCTATTATTTTCCGGCTGACGTATTCAAACGGCGGCATTTTGTCGTTGTTTTTTCTGAGCAATAAAATTTCTGAATTTTCACCGTCCGAAACTGTTACTTTGGCGCTTCTGATGGCGTGTGTCATCAAAGTTGCAGTGTCTTTTTTTCCCAAAACCGGTGCGGAAAGCGACAGCAAAACCGATGCAAACTGTCCGTTTTCGATACTGCCTTCCACCACCACTTTTGGTTCGTAAACCGTCCAATTGAGGTCGTCCATACTGATTTTATCGCACGAAATCAATATTACTAATAATGTAAGAATAATAAATTTTGCTTTTTTCATAAAAATTTTAAAATTTAAAGCGCCAACTCAACGATGGTAAAATGGTAAACAATGCTTTTCGTTTCACAGTAACATCCAACTGACCGGTGTTTTTATTTTTGTTGATGTGCATAAAAATATAGACCGGATTGCGGACGTAAAATAAATTGTGTACGGAAAAATTGATGCCGTTTCCTTCTCTGAACCAATAGTTTACGCTAATATCGGTACGGTTGTATGCAGGCATTCGTGTGCCGTTGTATGCTGCGTATTCGCGCACCGGCACATTGTTGATAAAATACCACGAAGAGGGTTGTGTGTAAGCATTTCCGGTGGCATAAACCCATACCAGCGACATATCCCATTTGGAATTGAAAGAATACGCGCCGACAAACGAAAAATCGTGTGTCCGGTCGTATTTTGCAGGAAAAACTTTGCCGTTGTTTATCGCATCAAAGCGCCGTTCGGAGCGTCCTAACGAATAACTGAGCCAGGATGTAAATTTGCCATAATTTTTTTTCAGCAGAAATTCAATGCCGTAAGCCTGCCCTTTGCCGTAGAGAATTTGCTTGTCAAACGAACTATCGCTTGTTTTTCCAAAATCAATATTGTATTCCGTAGCATTTTTCATTTGCCGGAAATAAATGTCGGTCGAAAGTTCAAACATCAGTTCGGCAAACGAGCGATAATACCCAACGGAAACTTCATTGCCTGTTTGCGGGCGGATGAGCGCCGAAGAAGCAACCCAAAAATCGGTAGGCAGCCCCACGCTCGATGGGGTAAGTTTGTAAATATATTGCGTATTGCGGCTATATCCGGCACGAAAAAGTTGTGTTTTGCTCAACTCGTAATTTGCCCGTAAACGCAAATCTGCATTGTGAAAATTTCCGGCAGGCGCAGCCGTTACTTCCGAACGGAAAAATTGATAACGGACCCCCGGCTCTATTTGAATTTTTTTAAAAAGCGGAATCGTTGCAGATGTAAAAACCGCCGCATCGTGTGCCGTGTTTCTGCCGAAACCTTCGCGCAGGAAGTCCATATCCGCATTCACAAACGCGGATTTTTGCGGTAATAAATCGTGATATGCGTATTGCATACCGCTTTCAAACGAAATGCCAAACAATTGGTAACGCAAGCGATTCCGGTATCCCAAATCTCCGGCAAACGAACGGACTTTCATCAAAATATCTGCCTGCGAAGAATTCAAATCGTTGTTGAAACGGCTGAGATAAAGCGTTTGTTCCAACTGCGTATTTTGATTGAATTGCGTTTCCAGTTTTGCCGACAAAGCCGTGTTGTCCCAGCGCAACAAAGCACTGATATTGGTTATTTTTTCTTCGAGTTCAAGAATATCCCGACTGTGTAAAGCATTGATTGTCAATTTGCTTTTTGCCGAAATTTGTCCCAGCAGCGTAACATTGAAATCATAAAAGTCGTATCCCAAATCGCCCACATCGGTTTTTGTACTTTTATCAAAACGATTGAGAAGGGGCATCAAAAAGAGGTTGATGTAAGTTTTTCGGGCAGAGATTCGCGCACCCCAATTTTTACTGATTGCCAATTCTGCTGTGGCTTGCGAAGACAACAAACCGACATTGCCGGTAATGCCGGTTTTTGAAGGAATATGTTCTTTGCTTTTGACGCTGAAAACAGAACTTAAAAAACCTCCATAACGACTATCAACGCCGCTTTTCAGAAATTCGACCGTAGAAATATGGTCGGCATTGAACAGCGGGAAAATTCCTGCTAAATGTCCGGGCGAATAAACCGGTACATCGTTGTACAACAGCAAGTTTTGTCCCGGGTCGCCGCCACGCACGTAGAGGTTGGTATTGCCGTCTGCGGAAGTTTGTATGCCCGGCAGAAGTTCCAAAATTTTCAGCATATCGGTATTCCCCAACAACGACGGTAAAACTTTTACATCATCGGCGCGAAGGCTTAATTTGCCGGTTGTCAAACCCGACACGTTTGCACGCTTGCCCTGACTTACAACGACTTCTTTCAGTTGCACAGTATCCTGAGCAGCATTGCCTTGCGCCACCGAAACGGCACAAAAACACAAAAATATCGTCAGGAAAAATGGCAGTCGGTACATTATAATCCTAAAAAAATTCGTCTTCTTCATCAAAATCATCACCGGAAAAATTTTCTTCCTCTTCTTCGTCTTCCGGTATTTGCTTTATGTCAATCGGTCTGTGCGAAATCAGTGTCGGACGCTCTTTTTCCTTGCTTATGGCTTGCCACAACACATCTTTCAACTCCGCTATGCCCAAACCCGAAACCGCAGAAATAAACACCGCCTCAATGCCTTCGGGCAGTTCTTTTTTCATTTCTTCGATTAATTCCGCATCAAGCATATCGCATTTTGAAATTGCCAAAATACGCTTTTTTTCTATCAATTCGGGATTGAATTGCGTGAGTTCATTCAGCAGAATTTCGTATTCTTTTTTAATGTCTTTGCTGTCGGCAGGAATGAGAAAGAGCAAAACGGCATTTCGTTCAATGTGTCGTAAAAACCTCAACCCCAGCCCTTTGCCTTCACTTGCACCTTCGATAATGCCCGGAATATCTGCCATTGCAAACGAGCGGTGGTCGCGGTATTCCACAATACCGAGATTGGGAACAAGGGTCGTAAAAGGATAATTGGCAATTTCGGGCTTGGCAGCGGAAACAACCGACAGCAAGGTCGATTTTCCCGCGTTGGGAAAGCCCACCAAACCAACGTCTGCCAACACTTTCAGTTCGAGAACGATAGTTTTTTCCTGTTTCGATTCGCCGGGTTGGGCGTAGCGCGGCGTTTGGTTGGTTGCCGAGCGGAAATGCCAATTCCCCAGTCCACCGCGACCGCCTTTGAGCAAAATAATTTCTTGCATATCGTCGGTTATCTCGCAGAGGAAATCGCCTGTTTCGCCATCGTGAACAACCGTACCGAGCGGCACATCAATCACTTTGTCCTCGCCGTCCTTTCCAAAACTGCGGCTGCGGCTGCCATTTTCGCCGTGTCCCGCAAAAATGTGGCGGGCATATTTAAGGTGTATCAAGGTCCAAAAATTCTTGTTGCCGCGCAAGATAATATGTCCTCCCCGACCGCCGTCCCCGCCGTCGGGTCCGCCTTTCGGAATGTATTTTTCGCGGTGAAAATGCGCCGAACCCGCGCCGCCATTTCCCGAAACACAAAATATTTTTACGTAATCAACAAAGTTGGAATCTGCCATATAATTTTTTTTGCAAAGATACGATTTTATTTATTTCTGTCTTGTTATTCGCCAAACCATATACAATATTTGTAGAATGATTGCCCAGAATTGGGTTTTTCATTGTTAATTGGGTTTGTTATTTATTATTTCCCAAAATCCGTCTCGTTTGCCGTTTTTGCGTTCCAGCAATCCTTTTTGTTGCAAATTTGTTGTTATAGTTTTGACTGTCCGTTCCGATTTGCGAATGTGTGCTGCAATTTCTTTCTGCGTTGCTTTCGGATTGTTTTTGAGAAATTCCAGCACAAAATGTTCTTCCAAAGTGCAATTCAAAGTGCAAATATTGCTCTTTGAAATTTCGTTTTCTTCAGTTTTTGCACTTTGAAAATTTGTTTCGCTTTTCCAATCAACAAGCATTTCTCTGTTTTTCAAAGTGTTATTTTCTCCAAACAAAAGATTTCCAAAGAAGCGCATCAGATATTCAGATGTGGCTTTAATGTTGTTTTTCAAGTCGTTGTAGTTTGCGCGGACAAGTGCGTTGCGAAAATACCACGAATGTTCGGCAAATAGTTTATTGTCTATTTCAAAACCAAATGAACGAAGATATTTTATGGCAAAAACTGCCGTAGTGCGTGTATTACCTTCGCCAAAGACGTGAATTTGCCAAAGCCCCGAAATAAATTTTACGATATGTTGAATGGACTGCAACAAATTAACTTGATGATAATCAAACTGTTTTTCTTGTGCAAAATCGTAGTCAAGTGTTTGGCGAAGAAGAACGTAATCGGAATAAAGCACTGATTTTCCGTTCAAAACCCATTCTTCTTTGCTTATGTTGTAATCGCGAATTTTACCTGCAAATTTGTAAATTCCCGTGAAAAGCCGACGGTGAATTTCAATGTATTCGAGCGGCGAAAACGAAAAAGTGTTGTTCGACAAAATTTCAGTAATGCGAGCCGAAACTTTATCGGCTTCAACTGTGCGATTTTCAATAGTTTCACGGTCTGTCTGCTGCTTGTAATAACTATCAACACGGTATTTTACTTCGTTAATAGTAATTTTTCCTTCAATATTTTCTTTGGCAGTTTCTATTAAATAATCGGAAACTTTCAGTCCATCAACATCCTGTAAGCCGATAGCCGTTTGCCAAATTTGTGCCTTCTCTTTTTGTGAAGGTTCGCCTTGTATTATATATTCGTCAAAATTTTGCACAATTGATAATTTTTACAAAGTTACAAGTTTTTTATTCATAATAAGGTACGGATTACAAAATTCGCACAAACGAGGGGCAAATAGTTTAGCGTGATAATTCTTTTGCAAGAGTAAGTGTTACTATACGGCAGCCATTTAAAGAATCAAGTTCCTTCAGTTTTCTTTTCATTTGATTTAATAACTCTTGGTGTTTGTCCTCGCTAACAGCAATAACACGAACCTCATAAGTACCTTCATGCCGTCCTCGTTCACCAATAGAAATAACGATTTCCCATGTTCCTCCATTGCCGTTGATTTTTTGGTAATTCTCCTGAATCCACCAATCGGTTGTACCCTCTTTACGAACAAACCCCCAAATGTAACCGTCACAATGCGTGTTATCCATTTTCCCTTTTAACGTAACTTCCGGATCGGTAAACTTCAACTCTGTTAAAGTATCATTCAATTTAACAATTTCGGACGGCGAACTTGTAAGTTTGTTTTCATACAAACCTAATTTAGTTAATTTCTTCAATTTACCAATTTCAGGAGGAGGCAATTTTGGGAATTTGTTATCAAGTAACATCAACTCCGTTAAATCAGTCAATTTACCAATTTCGGGCGGCAAATATGTAAATCTATTACAAGATAAATCCAATTTAGTTAATTTCGTCAGTTTACCAATTTCGGGCGGCAAACTTGTAATCTTGTTTTTATACAAACTTAACTCAGTTAATTCCTTCAGTTCACCAATTTCGGGCGGCAAACTTGTGAATTTGTTAGTACATAACCACAACTTTGTTAAATTCGTCAATTTACCAACTTCTGGTGGTAAACCATCTGTAAATTCGTTATGAGCTAAATTCAACTCAGTTAATTCCTTCAGTTCACCAATTTCGGGTGGCAAAATTGTAATCTTGTTAAAACATAAATTCAATCTATTTAAATTTGTTAATTTTCCAATTTCAGGCGGCAAACTTTTTAAGTTATTATGCGATATATCTAATACTTTTAAGTTTGTCAATGTCCAGACTTTTTCCGGAAGTTTCAATAAATTTTGTTTGCTTAAATCCAATGCTTCTATGGAGTTGTCTATTTTGTTGGTATCATTAGAATATTTATACTGCTTCCCTAATGTATCCAATAAATATTCGATACCATTCCAGTCAGTAACTTTTGCAAATCCGTTATATTCATTAAATGGTTCTGCTTTACACCAACGCTTCAACTTGTCAACTTCCTTTCCTTTTTTATCAATAAAATAAGACAACTTATCATCTTTATAATCTTTATTACACAATGCAAATTTTTCATCATAAAAATAATAGGAACCGAGGAATTCTTCTGTTTTGTTTTTTTGTTTAGCAAGTTCTAAGAATAGATAGGTAAAAGTACCGCCAAGTAGAGCAATAAGAAGGGTACTGAATATTGCTATTTTTATTTTTCTTTTCAAAATACGTTCACGGTGTCTGTCCCACAATGTATTAAAATTAATCTGCAACATAGTCGCAATTGTTTTTACTGCCGCTCTTTCTTTTCCCAATTCGGGAATGGAAATGCCCAATATGTTTTCATTTAATGTACAGGGATAACAATGAGAGTCGAGATTTGAAGTATCAGGAGTACCTTCTATAATAAAGGGAATAATTTTATCTGCCCTTCCCATTGTCTGAAAAATTTCCACTTCTTTATTTACCCATTTTGATTTAGCGGAACGCGGCGAACAAATAACAATAAGATATTGCGATTTCTGCAGTTTATCATGTAATATTTTGGTCAGGTCGCCGGTTTCGCTCAGGTCTGTTTTATCCCGAAAACAAGGACATAATGCTTTGGGATATTCTCTACCATCTTCAATAGACAATGAACTCGGAAGTTTGTAGGTTTCCAATTTGTTTTGCAGCCATTTCGCCCATTTTTCGTCTTTGCGCTTGTAACTGATAAATGCGTAGTATTCCATAATTCTTTTATTTTATATTTGACAATACATAATTAGAGTTGAAATTTGTTGCTCGCAAAATTAACGTTTTTTTTCTCATTTCTCGTTAGGGAATATCGCTCGGTAGAAAAATATTATCGAATATTGATTGCATTCCGTACGGAATGCTTCCTCTGTATAAAAAATTGTTCTACCGAGCGAGAATGCCTAATGGCATTCAAATTCGCGTGCGCTCCAAATATTCGTTTCCATTTTCGTCAATTCGCTTTATTTGCTCAAAAATAGAATTGACGGTTTTTGTTATTTTTTTGCTTGACATAATTATGTTTTCCTATTTCAATTTAAAGGAAACTTTCGCACAAATATCTTCCGACGAACTGCCGATCAACGCCTCAAACTCGCCACATTCGGCAATCCATTTGTTTTGTTTTTCGCTGAAAAAACTCAAAGCATCTTTGTTGATAGTAAAAGTTACGGTTTTTACTTCGCCCGCTTTCAGCCGTACTTTCTGAAAACCTTTCAATTCTTTGTGCGGACGGGGAATAGACGATGCCACATCATCAATATAAAGTTGCACAACTTCTTGTCCTTCGCGTTTGCCTGTATTTTTTACCTGTACGCTGATTTTCACGGTTTCATCGGCAGAAATTGTATTTTTATCAACTTTCGGATTGCTATATTTAAACGATGTGTAACTCAATCCGTGTCCAAAAGCAAAAAGCGGTTTGATATTCATACGGTTTGCCCAGCGGTAGCCCACAAAAACACTTTCGCGGTAGGCTACATTTGTACCGTTGCCCGGATATTCGCCCATTGCGTGAGCGCTAAAATCGCGCATTTGTTTGAAAAACGTAAAAGGTAATTTCCCCGATGGATTAACATCGCCAAAAAGCACGGATGCCAGCGCGTTGCCCGCCTCAGAGCCGTTGTACCACGCTTCAACAATGGCAGGCGCATCGTCAGCCCAAGGCATTGTTACGGCGTTTCCGCTGATAATGACCACTACTGTGTTTGGATTTGCTTTCAGCAATTCGGCAATTAATTTATCCTGTTCGTAAGGCAGGCTGACGTTGGCGCGGTCGCTGTCTTCGCAATCCTGACCGCTGTTTTTGTTCAAACCACCGATGAAAACGACCATATCTGCTTTTTTGGCGGCACGTACTGCTTCTGCGCGCAATGCTTTTAAATCAATCGTTTCTTTTTCAGGCTCTTTGGCGCCGCGCACATCTTGTTCTTTTACCGCAGGCGATTTGTAGCCGGCAATGTAAGTAACCGTTGCCCAATTTCCCGCACGTTTTACGATGCCGTCTAAGGGCGAAATTTCATATTTGGCTTTCAATGAGGATGAACCACCGCCGGTGGTTAATTTTTTCACGGCATTTTCGCCCACTACCAAAATATTTCTTTTTTTATTTTTATATAATGAAATCGGTAAAGTGTTTTTTTTATTTTTCAAAAGAACAATACCTTCTTCGGCAATTTTTCGCGCTGCCTGCGAATGTTCCGGCGAGCCGAAAGAACCGTAGGGACGTTCTTTTGCCATCGTGGTACGGAAAACGAGGCGCAATACGCGGCGCACTTTATCGTCGAGTTCTTCCGTGCCGACTTCGCCTTTTTTTATCAATTCGAGATAGGGATTTGCCAAATAATAAAGACTGTAGGGATTTTTTGAGTTTCGCATTTCCTCGCGCCACGTTCCGAATTCCATATCCAAACCGTTGAAAATTGCCTCTTTGGTGTTGTGTGTGCCATCCCAATCGGAAATGACAACACCGTCGAATTTCCATTCGTCTTTCAAAATATTTTTCAAAAGATATTGATTATGACAGGCGTGTTCGCCATTATATTTATTGTATGCACCCATAATTGCCCACGCGCCGCCTTCGGTAACAGCGGCTTTGAAAGCGGGCAGATAAATTTCGTGCAAAGCGCGGTCGTCGATATTTACATTAATTTTATGGCGGTCAATTTCCTGATTATTCAGCGCAAAATGTTTCACACAGGCAGCCACACCGTTTTGTTGAACGCCCTGTACGTAGGGAACCACCATTCGCGAAGCGAGGTAAGGGTCTTCGCCCATATATTCAAAATTTCGTCCATTGAGTGGTGTGCGGTAAATATTTACGCCCGGTCCGAGCAGTACATTTTTATTGCGGTAGCGGGCTTCTTCGCCAATGCTTTTGCCGTAGAGAGCAGCCATTTCGGTATTCCACGTGGCGGCGAGACAAGTAAGCGCGGGAAAAGCAATGCACGAATCGTTTGTCCAGCCTGCCATATCCCAGTCATCCCAATAGACTTCGGCGCGAATGCCGTGAGGTCCGTCGCTTGTCCAATTTTCCGGAATGCCCAAGCGCGGCACGCCTGCCGAACTGAATTTGGATTGTGCGTGGATGACGGCGATTTTTTCTTCCGGTGTCATACGTGCCAGCGCGTCTTCTACGCGGGCTTCAATGTTTTGGTTTGCGTCAAGATAAATTGGTTTTTGTTGTGCAGAGATAAAAAAGATACCGATAAAAAAAATGAAAAATGAAAGTTTTAATTTCATAAAAACGTATGTTTGGAAAAAGGTGTTATTTTCTTAAAAACAGAAACCGGTGTAAGGAAAATAATTTTCAAATCCATAAACAAATTACGGTTTTGAATATACCACAAATCGCAATCTATTCGTTTTTTCATTTCGCTGAGTTCCAAATCACCGCGATAACCGAGCATTTGTGCGTAGCCCGTCAATCCGGGTTTTACCCGGTGTCGTAATTTGTATTCGGGAATTAATTTGCCATAATACAAGGTGTGGCGCAACATGTGCGGGCGCGGTCCCACAAGCGACATGTCTCCAATAAATACATTGAAAAATTGCGGCACTTCGTCCAAACTGTATTTGCGTATAAACAAACCGAAACGTGAAACACGTTCGCTGTCGGTTTTAGCATACTTGCTACTCGTTTTCATTGAACGGAATTTGTAGCAAGTGAAAGTTTTGCCGTGCAATCCTGTACGTTTTTGAGAGAAAAAAATAGGATAGCGGTGCGCAGACGATAACAGATTGATAAAACAAACGACAAAAAACAACGGTAGAAAAAACAAAAAAAGTACTACTACCGACACTAAAATATCAATCACTCTTTTCGAAAACAAATAAAAAAAGTTTTCTTTTAATGGAAAATTTTGAACATAAATATCACTTTTCGTCATCATAACAAATGAAAAATAGATTTTATAAAGTAAGTTATTTTTTTTTTGCAAAAGTACTATATTTTACATTATTTTACATTGATTTTACATTAAAAATTACATTGCAGTGAAAATCCGAACTGCCGCGGTTTTCCTTTCTGCACAAACGGTTGATTTAAACTATTGAAATAGAATGAGTTATAGCATTCATTTAAAGCATTTTTTACCCAAGTTGTGAGTGTAAAATATTTTTTAAAAAATGAAATATTCCCATTTATTGTACCATAAAAATTCTGCGAAATGGTATTTTCTTCTGTAAAATACATTTTTCCGAGTGCGTTATATTGCGCCGAAAACACAATTTTATCCAAAAAACGGAAAGGATTGTTCAAAGAATAGTCGCCGGCAACCGAAATTGTGTTGCGCGGAACGAGCGGAATGTAATTTCCCGAAAAATCGCTTTTGCCGTTGTTGTATTTTTTGAATGTTGCGCGTGTGTAACCATAGTTGATATTTGCCGAAAAATTGCCGATTTTACCGCGAATACTTGCTTCCGCGCCCATACTCGTGGAGCGACCGGCATTTTCCATACGGCGGCTGCCGGTGTTGGCAGATGCGAATGTTACAATTTGCTGATTGCTGTAATCGATGTAAAACATCGCGATGTCGGCAAAAAGTTTATTTTTGATAATTTCCGAGTGCGTGCCGATTTCGTAATTGATGGTCGTTTCGGGTTTGTAGGCTATCATTTCTTTGGCGTCTGTAATTTCAGTTTTACCCATATTCATTGGCATTTTTGCTTCCAAATTATTACTCAAAATATCGGAGAAAAATTGATAATTGAAACCGCCCGTTTTGTAGCCTTTACTCACCGAAGCATATACATTATATTGTTGGTTGAAGTCGTATTTTGTAGCAATTTTGGGTAAAATTTGCCAAAATTCCTGTGATAAATTGCCTTGTATGGTGTCGCTAAGTTGATAAGGCACTGTTAGATTTCTGCTTTTTATAAAAACAGTTCCTTTCATATCTGCAAAAGTATTGTAATCCATTGAAGTTTTTTCGTATTCCAAGCGCAAACCTGCCGTTAATGTCAGTTTGTTGAAAAATGTATAAGATGATTGGTGATAACCCGCCACGCCATAAGCCGGAATATCGAAATTTCCCGGAAGTATTGCCTCGTTACTTTTAAACTCAACTAATTCACTTTGTACAAGTTGCCCCAACGCATCGCGCCGAAAAGTCATTGGCGCATTCACTTCCGATGTTTTGTAGAAAGCAAACAAGCCGCTTACCCATTGATAAGGACTTGGTTGCAAGTTGCGAAAAATAAATTCCTGAACAAGAGAACGTTGCCGCTGTTTTTGCGTGAGTGTAAAAATACTGTCTGCCGTGCAATCGTTGTCGAATTTCATTTGGTCGTTGAGGAATTGAAAGCCCGTTGCCGATGAAAAATCTAAATTATATCCGGTTCTTTTTAATTTCAATCCCGCCGACCACATATCGCGTTTATATGAATTTTCTTCATTATAATTGATGTCGCTTGCTTTTTTTGTCAGTGTGTCGTAAGCCGCGTAGGGATAGGCAGTTTGTTCGGTTTTGTCGCCCGTGAGCGTCAATTCGGCGTTCCATCTTGGCAGAAAACGCCACTCAAATTTTCCGCGCCCGCCAAATGATTGCGAAGCATCTTTTCTTTTGTTAAATTTATTTACAAAAAATCCGTCGTCAGAATTGTAATATCCCGATAAAGAAAAGCCCATTTCATCGGATATTTTTTGATAATGCGAAAGTTTATAACGTTGTAAAGCGGCATTGCCGTAAGAAGCAAAAAGTTTGGTTCGTGCCGGCAAATTTTGGAGTGGCGAGGGCGTTTTGATATTGATAAGTCCGCCGATGCTGTTTCTGCCGTAAAGCACGCCTTGCGGACCACGCAACAAATCAATTTTTTCAATATCATAAAAATCGAAATCGAAGGCGCTTTTGTCCAAATACGGAATGCCATCAACATAAAGTCCAACAGAGGGTTCATTCATTCGTGAGCCGATGCCGCGCACGTAAATCGTTGAAGTGATTTTTGAGCCGTAGTCGGGCATGAAAAAGTTTGGCGCGAGGGTTGATAAATCTTTCAAACCGTTGATGTTTTTTTTGTCAATTTCTGCCGATGAAATGGACGAAAATGAAAGCGGTTGCTCGTTAAAGTAACGAAGTTCCCGATAAACAGTAATTTCGGGCAAAACCCAAAAATAATCCTCAATAAGTTCGATTTTCTCATTTTCTATATTTAGACTGTCGTTTGTTGCCCAAACCATCGAACAAGAAAATAAAATTAAAAAAACCAAAAAAAATCGTCTAATCTGTGTCATTATATAATTTCAAAAAAACGCCGCGAAGATACAAAAAATTGTTGTAAAAAAGTTTGCTTTTTCTTAACGAATTATAAAATTTAAAGTTTTAAGGCGATAATGTACCATATTTAAAATATTTACCGTAACTTTGCAATTCTTTATTTTCAAAAATCAAAGTCTATGAAAAATGTAATTCGATTTTTTGTTATTTTATTTGTGTTTTCTACACCTTACCTTCGGGCGCAAAGCGTATCATTTCCTGACGATGCCCGCGAACGCGGATATTATGACCGCCCTTACAAACGCTACGAAGCCGAGCCGTGCCACAGCACAAGCACCGGCACATACCTTAATTCAACTTTCGACCAGCGCGAAATCCAAAGCGAAGCCTCCAACCAGCAAGCCGTACAACTAACAGCAATCGGCGATTATGTGCAGTGGACAAACGATGAGGCTGCCGATGGTTTGACCATCCGTTTTTCTATTCCCGATAATGCAGCGGGGACAGGTACAACAGGCACGGTGGCTTTGTATGTGAATAATGTTTTTGTGCAGGATATTGAACTTAATTCTTTTTGGGCTTGGCAGTATTTTACCAAAAGTATGAGTAACTCGTATGCGGATAATACACCTAACGAAACCAGCAAATATGCGCGTATGCGATTTGACGAAGTTCGGGTAAAATTAGATGAAAAAATTCCCAAAGATGCAATATTCAAATTGCAGAAAGTTGATAACAACGGAGTTGCCTATACCATTGACTTTGTAGAATTGGAAGTTGTTCCGGCAAAAGTGCTAAAACCCGCAGGCGCTGTGGAATATTTGGGCAATGGCAATAATTTGGTCGCATTTGTTGGCGACAACCAAGGGCAAACCATCTATATTCCCGAAGGGAAATACGATGTTCCGGCTCGCCTTCGCATCAATGGAAACAATACCAAACTGACAGGCGCGGGAATGTGGTACACACAACTGCATTTTACGGCAGATCCGGCAGGTCAGAATTACAGTGCGAGAGGAATAGAATCAAGCGCATCTAATGTAGAAGTCAGCGGATTATACCTTACCACAGCGAATGAAAGACGCTATCAGGGATATTATGATAGTGGCAAACAAGTGGGAAAAGGTTTTAACGGTTCATTTGGAACAAATTCCAGAATAAGCGACGTATGGGTAGTGCATTTCGAGTGCGGTGCGTGGATTGACGGAGCAGACGGTTTGCAGTTTTCGCACTGCCGTTTCCGCGATAATTATGCCGATGGCACAAACTTTTCGTATGGTTCCAAAAATTGCAGCGTAACCCATAGCAGTTACCGCAATAACGGCGATGACGATATGGCATCGTGGAGCCGCAGTAGTCGCGAATGTTACAATAATCTTTTTCAATATAATACTTCCGAAAATTGCTGGCGGGCTGCGGGTATCGGTTTCTTCGGCGGAAAACAAAACAAAGCCCTCAATTGTGTAATCATAGACCCGGTAGAATCAGGCATACGTGCAAACAATGATTTTTCGGTAGGCACTGCGGTATTCAGCACAGACGGTTTTTTTGAAGTCCGCAATATTTCCATTTACCGCGCAGGACAAAAATCCAATGGCGGCAATCCCGGCATCGCAGGCGACCTTTGGGGCTGGCGTTGCGGAGCATTGTATATCAACAGCGGCAACAGCAATTATGATGTAACCAACTTCCAATTTTCCAACATCGACATCTATGAATCCAAAGGCGATGCCATTATGCTACGCAGCACAGGAAGTTCAAAATCCATCAAAAATATAAGTTTTGAAAACGTAAATATCAATGGCGTAAATGTATCTGACGCAGGTAATAATTTTACTTATTTCGGATTATATTGCGAGGGTGCAAAAGGAGAAAACAACAATTATTGCATACATTATTACAATGTACCCGAAAATCTGAAAACCTATCAAATTCCTGCCACAGGTTTTACCGAAACCTTCGGTTGTACCGGAAGTTCCGATGTGGAAATAAGCAAATTGTGCGCCCAAAATCAAAGCATAAAAGTAGGTCAAACTTTGGATTTAGTTGCCTTAACAACAATTTTGCCTGTTTCGGCAACCGATAAATCATTGGCGTTTGCAGTAATTGAAGGCGAAAACAGCATTTCGCTTGATGCCGGTGGAAAAGTAACCGGTGCAGCAGCCGGCAATGCAAGAATAAGAATTTCATCGGCAGCAAATGCAGGTATTGGTATAGAAATAGAAATTACAGTAGATGGATTTGCTGTGTTGGGAGTTTCTTTACCGGCTACTTTGACATTAAAAGTGGGCGAAACATATCAATTGGAACCGGTATTTACACCCGAAAACGCAAGCAATAAAAATGTAATATGGTCGGGCGGCAGCATAAGGGCTTCAGTTTTAGAAGGATTGGTAACTGCCCTGAACGCAAGTAACACAGCAGTAACAAACATCAAAGTAACAACCCAAGACGGCAACTATTCCGCCACGTGTGTAGTAACCGTTACAGATGCAACTCCTGTTATTTCGCCCGAAAGCGAAAATCTGACCATCGTTGCTTACGACAATACCATCCAAATCAGCGGACAAACAGACGGTGAAATAATTTCGGTATATAATCTGCTCGGTACAAAACTGTATGACCTGCAACTGAACGCCGGTGAAATAAAATACATTCGCGGACTGAACAGCGGCGTTTATGCCGTAGTTGCCGGAAAGGCGCAAATAACAAAAAAAGTAATTATTAAAAAAGAACACGAGTAAGGTGTGAAAAATAATATTTCCCAATGAAAAAAATTTTCTTTGCGTTCATATTTATTCAACTATGCGGGTTGGTTTATTCGCAGGATTTATTGCGATATATTGATGGAGAGAGTACACAAATTCTTTCCGATTGGAGGTTACAGCAGCCTAAAGTTAATACATCAGGATATGACCGGTTTAGCATAGCGCAAAACGGTAATCCTGTTGCTCCTGCAAAAAGTGAAGATAGTTATCGGGGCAAGTACTCATTAAAATACGAAGTTGATGCCCGTAATGACATACAACGCATAGAACACAAATTTACTGCAGACGTTGAAGATGCAGACGCTTTGCTATTTAACAATGAACGTTTTTATGGGTTTGCAATGAAAATGGATAAATTCGAAGACCTCACAAGTTCTCTTATTTTTTGGCAAGCCTGGCAAGGCGCTCCCAGTAATCCGCCGGTTTGCTTGAAGTTTATGACCCAAAAAAACAGCAGCGGGGAATACCGTGTAAAATTAGCCATCAGAAACGAAGATAATTTTAGCGGAGATGAGTCGGATGGCGGTTCAGTTTATATTCCTAAAGGTGTTTGGCATACTTTTCAAGTATATATAAAACCACGAAACGAGAGCACAGACGGCGAAATAAAAGTTTGGATAAATGGAGTACCGGCAATGACTTATTCCGGAAAAATAGGATATATAAAGGGAGGAAAAATAGAATGTGAATATGACGGATTAGTGTGTAAATGGGGTATATATCAACCAAATGCAAACACAGCCCATTGCTTGCTGTTCGATGAAATCAAATTAGGAAGGACCTACGACGCCGTGTTGCCATCGCCGGAAATTCCTACTGCTCAAAAACTTATTAATACGTCTCCTTTATATAGAATTGCAGATAAACAGTTAATATTGAATGACGATAATAGTTGCGCAACTGTCAAAATAATGGATATAAGCGGCAAAAGCGTAATTCTTCAAAACAACGTATCCGCCATTTCTTTGCAAGGTTTATCAAAAGGAATTTTTATCATACAAATATACAAAAATGGTATCCTTTATAGTGATAAGTTGATTTTGTAATTAAAAATTAAAATGAAAAAAATATGAAAAATGTAATTCGATTTTTTGTTTTTTCTTTACTTGTATCTATTTTTGTGCCTTATCTTCAGGCGCAAAGCGTATTTTTTCCCGACGATGCACGTAATCGCGGCTATTACGACCGTTCCTACAAACGCTACGAAGCCGAACCCTGCCGTAGCGCGAGCAACGGTACATATCTTGCCCCGAGTTTCGACCAGCGCGAAATACAG